>Ga0255336_100325_pt1 | contig 88307 bp, 85 predicted proteins | sample MeOH1_35cm_T3_17_FD_189102 | JGI IMG/M metagenome (GOLD analysis project Ga0255336, IMG submission 189102) | Sandy soil microbial communities from University of British Columbia, Vancouver, Canada - MeOH1_35cm_T3_179 | ecosystem: Engineered > Artificial ecosystem > Sand microcosm > Unclassified ... | reverse complement strand
ACCGTAGGCTCAGGCGATGACCGATACACACGTTCGCCCCCTGCAACGACTCGCAGCGACATTGCGCGACCAGCGGGAAGTGCTGACCAATCGTTGGATAAAATCGGAGCTACGTGATACCGATATCGGACATTGCGATGCGCTCACGTATGAACAGCTGGCCGACCATATTCCAGTGATTCTCGACCAAATATGCTATTTGCTCGAATCGGAACACCTGAACGACGTGGAAGTGGCTATCGAGCGCGATGCGAGGGAACACGGTCACTGGCGCTGGAACCAAGGTTACCGACTAGACGAACTGATTCGTGAATTGGATTTGTTTCGGCGCGTTCTGACCGCAGCCATCGCCACCTTTGCGGAAGTTAATCACGACTTCACTCGGAGTCATGAGAGCCATGCGCGGGATTTGGTCGATGATGCCGTAAACCTTGTGATGCTGACTTCTGTCCGCCAACTCGTCGGCGAGCAAAAAAGAAAAGTCGACGATTACACCGGCATGCTTGAGGAGGCAAATCGTGGACTCGCTTCGCAGCGGGAGTTGCTCGCCAGCGTATATCAGTCGCGACAGCAGGCCGCGCGAAGCGTTGTGCATGAACTGCGCAATTTCCTGAACATTTTTTCAACATCGCTCGAGCTGGTCAGGGCGAGCCCTGCGAAGGTGGACAACGCGCTGACCATTGCCGGCCGACAAATTTCCGACATGAAGCTGCTCGTCGACCAGTTGTTCGAGTATTCGGTCATCTTGAGTGAAAACCAGGCACCCGTGGTTGAAAGGTTCGAACTCCGGGCGTTGTACGACGAACTGGTGTTAGCGCATCAAGCGGCCGCCGAAGCTAAGGGCCTTCACTTACGCTCCGAGTTTGATTCGAGCCTGGATTTCGTAATCTCGAATCGATTGAGAGTTAAACAAATTGCAGTGAACCTAATCTCCAATGCCATGAAGTACACGCAGTCTGGCGAGATAGGTTTTGCGCTAGTGAAACTCGGCGCTGACCGCTGGCGTCTGCGAGTGTCTGACACCGGCGACGGCATCTCTTCGGAAGACCAGGAGCGAGTATTCGGTGAATTCGAGCGTGCGGCCGGAGACGAAATACCCGGCGCAGGATTGGGGCTGGCGATTGTTAAAGAACTCGTGTGGTCTTTAAGTGGCGAGATTTGGGTCGTATCGGAAAAAGGAAAGGGAAGTGTGTTCGAGATAAGGTTGCCACTCCATTTTCCCCAGTAGTCCGGTTGCGAAGAATCCCGGCGACGTCTACATTTAACCGTCACCGCTCCGTGTCGCCAGCAATCAGCAGGTCGAAAGCCTCACGGGCGTCCTTGAGTTCTTGCATGGCCGCCGCAAATCGAGCAAGTTCCAACGTGGACGGCTGTCGCGCGCCGTCATCCGCAAAGTGGGTTTTCAGCGCAGTGGACGCCGCCTGAACTTCACGGGCCGCAGCGGCGACTCGCTCGAGCGCAAACGCTTCGGCTGACCGTGGCTTTTCTGCTCCCATCTTTCATCATCCAGTTCGGACATTGGTCAGTTAGTCACAACATTTTCGACCCGCTACCAAGCGGAACGCCAACTGCAGTTATGCAGACAGAACGTCGAAGTATGCGGGCGCGACGTCCTGCAGTATCTCTGAACGTCGTTTTCATCGGCGTCGAACTCGACAAGCGGACCTTTTGCGCTAGGCCGATAACCGATAACGGTCCCAACGCGCTCCCGGAAACGCTTCGCAGAGCTACTATCAAGCTGCAGGATTCTTTCGTTGGTCAGCCTTACGCGGGTGCCTACCTTTAGTTGTTTCAATCGCCCCTCCGTCGACGTATGACAGATAGGAGGGCTGCAACGGACAGTAGTTCAAACAACTTCAGCTTGCGCTCACGCGTAGTTCACCGGGCGAAGTCCGACATGCTCAGGCCAACAGCCTCGCCCTGCGTCGCGAGAAGCTTTCGATACACGATTGCTTCAATCCTCTTTCGTCCGTCGGAGTATGACTTAAGCAGTTGGGCATCGGTTGCACCAGCAGGCGCCCAGAAGTACGACTCCAATGCCTCACGTGCGATGGAGCATTGAACGGAACGCTCGCGGACGTGAGCATCAAAGATGACGATGCTGTGGTCATCGGAAACAACGGCGTCGGGGGAAATTCGAATGTCCATGATTGCAATTCAGGCGTGGGATATCTGCAGTTGACTCGGAAGTTTGCTCGCCGGCAACGTCAGGCGGCAGGACGCTCACGCAAAGCCGCTTCGCAGACTGCCGATATACGCTGCACTAACGTGCTCGCAGTGTTGATGCCCATTTCATTTGTGAACATGCTTTGTACGTTGCTCTGCCGCACCGCAATGCCGGCCGCACGCAGGTCGCGACGTGCAATCTGCAAACCGAGTTGACCCAACGTGACCCGCTTTAACCAGGGCAAGGCAACCCGATTGCGAGCAAGCGAGATACGACACGATTCCACGACATGGTCTACGCGCCACTCGCTTGTCAGCGAATATGACGCCGCAACCGTTGCTACCAGGAAGCACAGTAAATCGGTCTGCGACTCCGGTTCACGAGTCGTTTGAGTTGAAGGGTTCATCTCGATATTCCGCTTCTGCATGCATGAATCCATTGGGCGCCGCTGATTGATTATGGACGTTGGCTGCACCGAGAAGGTGTGCCAACGCACGAACCGTCACAGCCTTTGCAATAGTATCTGGCGCGGACAGAGTCGTCAGCGACCCACACGTTGTAGTGGCCCGTTGCGCGTGTCCCAGCAGTCCGTCCATTTTCTGAGGCGAAGAACGTATCCTCGCCAAGCTTGCCGCGCGCGACCGCGTCGTCAATCGTCTCACCAAAGGCCGCGCGCAACTGCGCCACGAACTTTGCTATCTCGGGCATCGGGTGTTCTCGCTTCGCTAGCTTGTCCATTTCGGGCCTCGGTGGCAATAAAAAAGGGGCAATTCACTGATTCGGAATTGGCTATAAACTACTGTACATCCATACAGGTTTTTGCGCCATGTCTGCACTTCCACAAAAAGGTCTTGAATCGATTCACCCAGCGCTCTGGCGAGGCTCCCAACTGGCACGCGCACACGGCAAATATGTGGACACGGGCTACGCTGCGCTTTCAGTTGAACTGCCCGGCGGGGGGTGGCCGCTAGGCACGCTTGTGGAGCTGTTGGTACAGCAGCCCGGCGTGGGTGAGGTTCGCTTACTTCAGCCAGCGCTTGCCGCCGTGAGCAAGCGGCCCATTGCGCTGCTGCAGCCACCTCATACGCCAAATGCCTTGGCGTTTGCTTACATGGGACTGGCATCGGACAAACTGATGTTGGTGCGGGCGCCGAGGACGGCCGACGCGTTGTGGTGCGCCGAGCAGATGCTCAAGGCCGGTAGCTGCGGGGCGGTCATTTTGTGGCAACAGTACGTCCGCTCTGAATCCCTGCGACGTCTACATTTGGCCGCGCAGTCCTCAGACACATTGTTTTTGATGGTACGACCTATTGCGAGCGCCCCCGACTCGTCGTCCGCCACGCTGCGGCTTGGAGTGCGACCAGCTGGCGAAGGGATAACAGTGAGCATCGTGAAGCGAAAGGGCCCGGTGCGCGCGGGAACAATATCCATCGTGCTAAGACCGTCACCGGTATTGCTGAGTCCCCACGGTGGTAGTCGTCGGCCTATGCACGAGACGGCCGAACGGCCGGACATCTTGGCCGCCGTGGTTGGTTAGTTCGCGTCTTGACGGGCATCTTCCTTTGCCCCTGCCCTCCAAGAACTGGTTTTCAAGTGCTAAGCTTGCAGAAGCCGGGGGAAGGTATTGGCTAACCTCCGACTGCTGGCTGGTCCAGCCGTAATCAGAAGCCGCGCGACCTCTCTGCCGCCGGCTACGAGGAGAAGTCCATGACAGCGCGCTCAATCGCATCGTTGACCCTTTCCTTCGGGCTTGTTTCCATCCCGGTCAAACTGTATTCGGCCACTGAGAGTGCCTCAGGGGTGGGTTTCAATTTCCTGTCGCCTGAAGGCGGGCGGGTGAAGCAGCAGTATGTGTCTGAAGTAACTGGCGAGGTCGTGGCACGCGCCGACATGAAGAAGGGTTACGAGTTCGAAAAAGGGCAATTCGTTGTATTCACCCCCGATGAATTGAAGGCGCTTGAAGAAGGCGCTACTCATGTTGTCGAGATTGTCTCCTTCGTGCCGGAGAAATCGGTCGACCCGCTCTACTACGATAAAGCCTATTTCATCGCACCGGACAAGCGGGGAGGCAAGCCCTACAGCCTGCTGAGGCAGGCCATGCACCAAAGCCAACGGTGCGCACTAGCCAAGTGGTCTTACAAGGGCAAGACCCGCATAGTGCAGGTACGGCCAGCGGAAGACGGCATGATTTTCCAGCAGCTCTTATTCGCGGACGAGGTGCGCGCACTGCAGGATTTGCACATTGAGGAGGTGCCCGTGACCGATACGGAACTCCAGCTCGCGCTGCAAATCATCGACCAGGTCTCGGAAGATGCCTATGACCCATCAGCCTACGAGGATGAAGAGAAAAAGCGGATTCTCGAGGTCATCGACCAGAAAATCGCGGGCAAGCAGATTGTGTCGCCAGAGCCGTCCGCCCTCGAGTCGGGCGGCGGCCAGGTAATCGACCTGATGGAAGCGCTTCGCGCGAGCCTTAAATCTAAAACCAAGAAAGCTCCGTCGGAGAAAGCTGTTGCCGCCAAGAAGGCAGCGCCTGCTGATGCTGAAGTGCTGGCGGTCAAACCACGGCGGCCAGCCAAGCGAGTGGCACCCAAGGTCGAAGAAGCACCGCCGGCGAAGGTCCGGGCTCGCAAGTGACAAAACGCAACAGCTCGCACGATTATTCGCTGAGAAGCCTCCAGTCTCTGCTGGGCGTTTCCAAGAGAGTGTTGACTGGCTTGATAGACGCAGGGTTCGTTCAGCCCACGCGCGGCCGACGCAATGAGCTGCGCTTCACGTTTCAGGACGTGGTGGTGTTGCGCACCGCATTTCAGTTGCAGTCGGCGAAGATTGCGTCGCGCAAGATTCTGCGCGCGCTCGCCAAGCTCAAGGCGGAGTTGCCGGAGGAGCTTCCTCTGTCAGGCATCCGAATTACGGCCGTAGGCGACAGCGTAGCTGTCAAGACCGGACTAGCGCAATGGGACGCGGTCTCCGGCCAGCATCTGCTGGATTTCGAGGTGGCGCCCATCAAGGGCGATGTCGCGTTCCTTGACGCTACACCGCGCAATCTGAAGAGCCGAGAGCAGCAGGCTGATGAGTGGTTCGCCCTCGGAGAACAACTTACAAACACCGATGTCGTCGGCGCAGAACAGGCTTATCGGAAAGTGCTCGAGCTGGCTCCCAGCCCGCACTACAGCGCGTACACCAATCTGGGTGTGCTGCTCTGCGAGGCTGAAACGCGGTGCGAAGAGGCGCTGTCTGTGTTCGACCGGGCGCTAAAGCACTTTCCCAATGATGCACTGCTGCATTTCAATCGCGCCGTCGCCCTGGAAGAACTCAAGCACTGCGATGCTGCTGCGGCGGCGTACGAGCGATGCATCGAGCTGGACCCCACTCACGCCGATGCTCACTTTAACCTTGCCCGGCTGAGCGAAATACGGGGCGACAAGCAGGGTCTGGTTAGGCACCTCAGTGCTTATCGAAGACTCAGCGGATAACTTCGCTGTGCTCGGAACCCACCGGCGGCGATAACATTGCGCCGTAAAGGGACCGCAGCCAAATCGACCCGACGCATGAAAATCAAGACGGGAGTAACGGGTGAGTGCAGTGCGATTTGCGCCATAGATTGGCGAGTAGTATCCGACAGAAGGAATACGTGTTTTGAGTGTCAGGGAGGCGTAGCTCACTCTGTCGTCACCGCGATGGTGCGCGCCAAGGGAACGAAGTGGGGCTGGTCGCCGAAATAAAACTGGGTGCTAGACGCACCATGAAAACTGCAATCAATGACTCGGTCAAGGCGGTAGAGCTGTTGCCGTGCGTGGAGGCCCGCGCACTTCCTGAACTTCTTGGCATCCTGCTGGCAGATGTTGAACTTGACATCAGCGTGGCTGCTCGCGACCTTGGAATATCGGACGCCAGTTTTATGCGGTTGCGGCGAGCGTTGGACAGGGTCGCCGGCGCGCAGGTGCTGATGGAAGCATCGACTGAGATTGGGTGCAAGGAAGGCGCCAGTGGGGCAGCAATGCGGGCTACGGTCGAGTCCTTGGCAAGCGAGTGGCCGGAGGACTATCCGACGGGGGCAGTCGAGTGGCTGTTGGCTGGGACGTAAAGGCAGCCATCAAGCGGTCTCACCTTCTCGGGACCCGGCCGCAGCCCTGTTACGTCCGAGCCTATAACGGCCAGGGAAAAACTGGCGGTCTCCAACTGAAGCACTTCCGAGGCGACTGGTTAGAAACCGGCCTGGACCGGTGCCAACCCGATTTCCTACTTCTTTTGGTTTTCCAAGACATCCACATTGCAGCCGACGAACCAGGCAAGCGCTTGCGCCATCTTCGACAGTGAGACCGAGGCGACCCGACGCGTCGCGTCATCAAGAACGGGCCTAGTTCGCGTTCTGTCGACGCGTGCATACTCGGCGAAGGCGACGCGAGTTTGGGCCAGTGAAACGAGGGCGAAAGCGGCATGCTTCGCGCGATGCGCGTCGGCATTTTCGCCCGGCGACATCTCGTCAATCGACTTCAATGCCTTAATAAGGTCTCGCAGGGAAATTTTGAGGCGCCAAGCAGGGTATGAAGGCCGTCGCGTCACAAACTCGTAGCGACTTCCAATGTCAGGCCCGAGGTTAGCGGCCGAGCTTTCCTTCTCCATATAAGCCTGTTCCTGGGGCGGTATGAACTCAATGTGCTCGACGATGAATTCCGCGCTGCGAAGACTTTGCGGGACGGTCTCCTGCTGAAGGGCACCGCACGCCTTCGGTCCAACGCTGTCGTCCCCACCGGCGGCGTCAGCCAAGGCGGTATCGGCTAACGACAGGAACATTGTCAGCAGCATTGCACCGATTACTCTCCCCATTCACCCTCCGATTATATCGGCCAGCTTACGGGCGCGTTCCTGTGCTGTTTGTTAGCTCTCGCACCTTTGCCACGTGAACAAATGCCGGACTAGGCGGTCATCCGATTCGCCAATTTGGCAAGCAAGTGCCCGTAGGTAGCGCCCTTCGTGAAGGGTCGTTCGTCTACCCACCGTCGATGGACGTCGGAAGGCGCCGTTTGCGAGCGACAACAACCGGTTGCTTGACGTCTTTGTCATGTGAAGTTTCAGACGAAAAATCTGCATTCGGGACGGGTCGAGCTCTTTCCGTGTCCGGCTGGACCGTCGATATTGCATGTTTGTACACGAGCTGCACCCCTGTCGCCGAGCGCAGCGACACCATATACCGGTCGAACGATTCGACGCTACCGACTAGGCGTATGCCATTGACGAGAAAAACCGATACGCGAGTCGCCTGTGCACGCGCCGCGTTAAGGAAGGCGTCCTGCGCTTGAAGGGACTCTTGGGTCATTTGCGGGCATCCGAATGAGAAATGTGGCGCTTCGAGGGAATGTCGTCAAGGAAGGCACGCTTTCCCGGCCTTCTGAGCGCCGGAATAAACTGAAAACAATCGGTGCAGGGGACCGCCTGTTGTCAGTCGTCGTCTCCATGACGATGATGTTCCCCGCCCCTTTGCCAACCATTGTCGTGCCGCTCGCGATTCCAACCGCCGCCGTATCCACCCCAACCATACGCTCCGGGTGGCGGTCCATACACAACGGGGGGCGACTGGTAGACCACCGGCGGAGGGTACGCTTGATAAGCCGGGGCCCAGAAGTTTCGATAAAATATCGGCGGAGGTGCGGCATAAACCGGTCCCGGTGCACCAACGTAAACGCCAACGTTGCCGTGAGCCAAAGCCGCCGTAGATACGCCAGTAGCGATGCTCATTAGAAGCAGTAAGAACCCGCGCTTCATGATTTACTTCCTACTCGGGTCGCCAAAATGGGTTGCGCAGGTCGCCAATCCGATGCGCCACCCTAGACTCTAGAAATAATAATAGGCGTTCGTTTAGCGAGCATGTGAAACCGGTAGCGCTCTTCTGTAACTTCCGGTAACTCGTGATTTTCGGAAGTGTGCGTGCGAGCTCGTTCGGCGTCTTTGCATCGCATCAAAGATGATGCTGAAAATCGGCCAACTATTAGACGTTCACACTTTCAATCGGGATTCGGACCGTCCAACTTGCTCTCCAAAACGGCGCCGCTTTGTGCGTCGACACCAACTTCGTATGGTCTTTCACTGCGCGGATGTCGAAGGAATAGCGCGGTCCACCCCCGCCGGGCTCCTTCTCCAGTTTTGGAGAACCCGGCCGTTAACTCTGTGATGTCTATAAAGGTAATTTGGGAAACCCGCTTTCTAGCGGCACTCGATGCGATGCTCGAATGCGACTCTGACTTTATTGCCGGCTTTGGAAGCGATGGGCGGCCTTCGTGACTTCGAACGCCGAAGCTCCACACACTGGTCGCGGAGGTTTCCCAGACAACATAGCGGCAGGGCTATAACGCACGCTCAACGCCTCGTCCTCTCCTCGCTCGAGAACCGCAACGGTGTGATTCGAATTGGACAGCAACTCGCCGAGGCGGCTTACAGTCGGTTACCGGAGAGACCCTGTGGTTTCACCTGGTGGTCTTTCGGTCGCCTACGATGAAATGTGACACCTCTTGGATTTCGACCGCGTCGGATGCCGAGTGCGTATGGAATTGCGAGCTCTCACTCCACTCAACGCGCCTGTCGAAGTGATAAGGACACCGGACGTAATTGCGCTTCGCGAAGTCGGGCGTCAACCGGTTGCATTGGAACAAGGGGAAGCAAGGTTTGCCTTTACAGCAGATGGACCCTCGTGCAGCAAGCAAAAATGAAAACGATTCTTTTAGTGGATGACGAACCTAGCATCGTGACCGCGTGGAAACGCGTCCTTCAATTGGAAGGCTATCGGGTCTTGACCGCTAACAATGGTCGTGAGGGGCTTGTCGCCGCTCACGAGGAAAAACCCGACCTCGTCATCACAGACTGGTCAATGCCAATCATGGATGGTATTGAGCTCTGCCGCCACCTGAAACTTGAACGAGAGTTCGCACGAATTCCTGTCATTCTCACCAGTGCTGGCCCTCCGGGCCCCGGTGATACAGCCGTATGGGATGACTTTTGGCTTAAGCCCGTGTCCATGGAGATGCTGCTGGCATCGGTACAACGCCTTTTGGACGCGTGTTCATGACGTATCGATGTCTCGTCGGATGGCGTGGCATACGCGCCGTCAAGCCCGACACGAAGTAAACCCATCCCGCAAGAATGCTCATCCCTGCCTCCACGTTTAACCTGCTCGTAAGACCTCGGGCTGGTCGATGTCAGACTTACTCTCTGATGGCGTCGAGACTCTCTGCCCATACGCGGGCCACCACAGGGTCCGCGTAGTCCACAATCGTCGCGTCGATGAATAAGTGCTGCGGTATCAATTTTCCTGCGGCATTCTCTTGGAGCTGGTGGTTGGCGCGCGACTAACGCGAGTTTTACGAAGCTATGCTCCGGCGCCATTTCGCCCTCGAGCCGCCATACGTTCCGTCGCTGAACAGGGCCCAGCTTTTCGCATGTCGTCAGGTAGCCGTCCAGAGGGGTAAACGAGACCGGGTTTCAGCGAATGAACGGGCTGGATTTCCCGTCGCGCTTGTACTCGAAGGAATCGACGCGGCGGTTAGAAAGCGCCTGCTGTGCACGAGTAGTCGGTGGGCGAGAGCAGCGGCGAGGCAACCGGACGGCACCACCCTTGGGTTTTCAGCACGTTTGATTTCGGCACATGGAGCTTCCGCCTCGGCACTGCGACAATGCCAATTGGCGTGTCAATTGCAGTCGTAGCCAGTACGCCGACTCCACCAGCAAACTGCCTGGCCGTCAGTGCAGATGAACATGCTTCCTACCGTGTCGCATTGAATAGTTGACTGTCGACGAGCAGTTGAAGACGGACTGTCCTTCGCAATCTCCAAGTCGGATGATGCGACGGCAGCCTCTATTGCTGCGCGAACTTTCGCCACTCCGTCCGTAGGGTTATTTTTCGAAGTCGTTGTCGTTGGAATGGCGCTGCAGGCAGAGACGACCGCGACCACACAAGCGCCAATGAGCATGTTTCTAGTCTTCGAGGGTGCCACGACTTTTTCCTCGTATGTGCTTGCGGAGCACCGAGCCGTTGCGATATACAGAAATTATAGAAAGTTTACGTGCTCGTCGCAGGAAGAAGTCCTCGTCGATATTGCCCTCGACAATCCGACGAACTGACACGCTGTACTGCCTTGATGGCATAGGGTTCGACTAACGGAGGTTCGGAGGTCAACCCCGGCTCCGACGTAAAGCGCATCGGCGCGGTGTCCGGCGACATTCAAGGTGATAGACAAGTTCGAGCTCGCTTCCAGATATGTCAGAACTGCGAGTTCGTTTCCGAAGAGAAACAGTCAAGAAGTTGTCTTTGATACCAAAGCGCCCGATTCGAATGAGCTTCACGCATCGCTGGAGCACCGGATGTCACTGCGGAACATTGGCTAGTCGCATTCAGTGCGCTTCCGAATTTACCATCCTGTGTTTTCACACTGCCATTACACGGGACCAGCCAATTGCTCGCCACGATGTTTATCCTTGGCGAGTTCTGAAACCAAATGTTTCTGGTAAGCATTCGACATAGCGCAGTGCTTCTGGCACGTCCTCTGCCGATGACATATGTAACGGTCGCCCATCGCTTAAGAATTCGACCTATTAACGCGCGTGCCCTCGGCTGCGTCGCCGACAAGCTATTCGATAACGTCGCGGCGTTCTATTCCCAAGGGATTGCATGCTGCCTCCGCTGGTCGCGCTAGCCGCTCGCGATTGACCGGGGTCAGGTGTTTCACGCAACACTTTTCGTTACACACAAAAACACCTTTAATCCGCCAGCTCAATATAGTCCGCTCACGACTGACAAAAGAGGCAGCTTATGAAAAGAACTATTGCGTTGATGCTATTGGCCGTTTGTCTTGGAAGCGCGTTGGGCGGCTGCATCTTTGTACCCGAAGGCGGGTACCACGACCATGACCATTATCACGGCCACGACCACGACCACGACCACGATTAACCGTCGCTGACCCGCTTGCGCATTCACCTGCTCAACAGTACATATTGACAAGGCAAATTATGAGCATCTCACGCAGCCGCAGATTCGCAATGACACTAGTCGCCGGCCTCGGCATAGGTGCATCGTCCGTCGCCCTCGCACACGTCGATGTTGGAGTAAACATTGGAATCCCCGGTGCTGTCTATGCGCCCGAGCCGGTCTACGCTCCGCCCCAACAGGTGTATGTCCAACCTCCTGCCGCTGTTGTCATTAGTCCGGGCTGGTATGGTGACAGGTACTATGACGGTCGTCGTTATTGGGAGCGTCGAGAGTGGGAAGAACACCACCGGGGCGAACGGGAATGGCATGACGCACGAGACAATCGCGGCGGGCCACGCGATGATTGGGGCCACGACCATCAACGCGGTGAGCAGCGAGGCGACTGGCGCCGCGACCATGAAAACGACGGTGGGCGAGGTGACCATTAACGCGAAGGCAGCGGTTGTCGCGTTCGGCGTGCCCGAACTTCCACAACTGTCTCCTACCGCGTGTGTTACGCGTTAGCTTTCGCGGGTGGCGCTGGGTCAAGTCTATGCTCTGATGCAGCTACGCGTGTGGACACGAGAGTGTCATCGACGCTGGGGGGCGTCCAGTGGGTGATTGCCGGAAAGAAGGTGCCGACAAAAAAGACGTCAACAAAGAGCACGGCCGTGACGACCCCATCAGCAGTTATCGAAACCGGTGTCGGCTCAACGAGCTAAATATGGTGGCCCGCCGTGGCCAGCAACCGCCACGGCATCGGGCAAACGAAGGACATGACATCCGATTGTCGTTGCGGTAGGGACCTGCAGCCCTTCAACCGCTGCCATGTCTAGCGCTTTCTCACGATGCTATTCGCACATTTGCGATGGGGACTTGCTCGCTCCAGTAACAGCATTCCTTCTACCGACCTTTTCGCCATGAAACCAAGCACTTTACGGAATTACGTCACAAGAGCGCGAGCGTAGTTAAAACGACTATCGCCGTCGTCTGAAACGTCGACGCGGACAAACGTCGCTCGATAGCTTCAGCGATACTCCGAACGAAATTCTTTGGCCGTGCCATAGGTCTTAAGGCGGGAGCGCAGACAGGCTTCACAAGCCCTAAGGCGGTGGCGGAGCACCCGTGGCACGAGCAACGACAGCTTGCGCGACCTTCTGGCTAAGGGTAAGACCGGTGAGCGTCGGATTTACTGAACCAACCGTCACGAAAAGGGATTGGTCGGTGCAGTATGCATTGTCGATATGGTGAAAGCGACCGTTGACATCAGTAACAGAGTTCGCTGGATTTGTTCCCATCCAAAGCGTCCCGGCCTCGTGATAGGTAGTTCCTAGTCCATCGCGCCCCTGACTCACTATCTCAAGGTCGGCAGGATTTCCATTGGCGAGTTGACTTGCTAGAGACAATATCGCCGCGTCCATGGCATTGGCGAGCGAGTCCTCACCGGACGTCGTTGCAAACTGAACGAAGGCGCGAGGTACCCGAAATTCATCTGATTCGAAGGGGCTCAAGTTAACCCATCTACCAGAGGCATTAGGCACCGGTGAAGTCTGGTCTCCAAGCATCTGCGAGACGCCGCGAAAGGCGATTGATATCCAGCCTGCTTGCTGACTCTTCAAAAGCATGTCAAGTTGGTCGATGTCGGGGACCATTGAAAAGAGCAAAGCGTCGGAGTTAAAACCGGCGTCGGCGGATGCCGTAACCTGGAGATGAAACTTCCCTTGCGGCGTAGACCCTCGAACTAGAACAGCACCCGTCTGTAGAAGAATGGGCAACGTATTCGCGCTATCGAGAGCCGTCCGACGAACACGCACAAAGATATTACTGCGCACATGGGAAACCAGATTCCGGCCCATGAGTTCTTGCGCGGGGTCTGTGCTTGTGGGGAACGAAGCCAAGGCGAGGCGTGTCGATTCAATCGTACCAAGGGCGAGTATCACGCTGCAATGCTGGCCGATTGGCAGAAACTTTTCAACCCCGTTGACCGAGGCACCGATGCCAGAGACAACGCCATTCTGTGTCGTGAGGCGGGTCACATGCGCGTTAGGCACGACGAACAGCCTTCTATCCGCATCGGGTTTAGCCGCAGCCTCGCGCACCGCGTCGATAAGAAGCGTGACACTGGAATATTTGTCAAAACTGAACAAACCGGAGGCAGGCGACTGGCCCTGAACTGCGAGTGGCGGGTCTTCAACGGTGTCGAGGTTAGCAACTGAGTGCGCCTGGATTATCTGACTGATGCGCGTCTTAACCGCACTATAAAGAGGACCCTGGATAAAATCTGTCGTAACGTCAACGCCCGTCTGCGCTTCAAGGCGCGCATAGTTGTTGCTAAGGTACGCTGCGACTGTCGGAGGCCATTGCGCCAGGTCATCCGCCAAGAGACGGGGACACCATCCGCCCCAATAGAGCGATTTGCCGCCGACGCAATATGCTTGGCCGATAAAGCCAACGTTGCTTCGCCATGGCATACCCCAAACAAGCGCTCGAGCAACTCCGGGGTCACTTTCCGGAAACAACGGACCCGGCACATCGATGCCAGCTCTCGGTAAGTTTTGTACGTGCGTCGCCACCAGGAATGGGCCGGCGTCGAGGACAAGCACACGAAGATTGTTGGCTGCGCCAAATCGATAGATTTTCTCCGCACAGTATCCACCGAACATTCCAGCTCCAATTACAACGGCATCAAACGGCGCGCCACCATTGCTTGTCGCCTCCTCCCACGTGCTGCACACGAACCTTCCCATAACGTCTAACGACATAGTCGTCCGCTGAACGTCTGGTGGCGGTTGAATCGCTTCACCGGAATCCAAGAGCTTATTTAATGGCATGGAAACGCTCCTTAGTGGTCAACCTTTGCGAGCGCTTGGCAGCGCAATCGCTATCAATATCAGGGCTTAGCTGAGGGACCCGTCCACCCTCTAACTCGATTTCGGCAATAAAACTACGAGCTGCGCAATAGAATTCTGCGGATTCACCTTCGAAAGTGTCCTTGCTTTGGCGATGAGCGCTTCGCCGATACACGTAACTCTGCCCAATGTCGGTCACGCTAAAAATACTGGAAAAGGTAGACGCCTGCCAAACGCTTGCCGTATCTGCAAGGGTGTATATAGTCAACATGCCTCTGGGCCGAAGCTCGCTTGCTTTATATGTATACGCTTCGTTAATGCAAACCATTAAATCAATGGCGGATGCGGCGGTCAATCTGTCTGCTACTTGACTTGCGCTCAATTTCGTACCTCCTATACTTAATTCCCAGATATGTGGCATTACGAGGCTCTGAATTCTTGTTTCACACTTTCTCTATCGCTTTCGTTGTCGATACCTAAAATAATATAGGATACCTAATTGTTACATGAGCTATATTGCTATTTTTATCAAGGGCTCTTGTCAAAATTGGCAGATTTAAGGTGATAGTTCTGCGTTCACTTATTGGCGTTGGGAGAATAGCAGTTCGCTTGCGCAGGTTCTTCTGTGCATAGCCTGCGCAGCCGTCCAAGGATAATCGAGAGGAGACGGACATGGTCGGCACACACGATTCAGTACGTAGCTTTCACAACGCAAGTGCTTCGAGCACTACACGCTAGAAAGATATGATGGGCATGCTGGGCGGCATCATCTCGACGCAGCAGACGGAAGGATAGTTGCGCAAGTTCCTTTTGGAATCGCATTAAGGACCACAACGCTTATCTGCATCAGGAAGCGTGGTGGACCCCTGCAGGCGAGATTTCGAGAAGCGGGTTCAACCCAGGCGAACCAATTACTACGGTCTATGAACTTGTCCATTGGACCGCAAAGGGAACGATGACCCTTGCAAACCCTGCGTCGGAAAGCAAATGAGTCATGGCAGGATTTTCATATCCTGTGCTATTGCCAGTGAACGTTTCATTGCATCAAGGGAATCGGGCTCTGCCGCCTCGCTCGCTCCAAAGGCGCGCGGCGCGTGTCTCCGACGGATGCGTTGGCGAACACCTTTGCAGCAGCTCGAGCGACTGGCATGGACGTCCTTTGCGGTCGCTTCCTGCGCCTCAACGTATTTGGGGTGTGATAAGGACGCACATGACTAATCCAAATCAAATCGCCATTTCAACAACCGAGTCAAACGCCAATGTCCTCTTCGACCGCTCCTTCCTTTTATGATGCCATGCAAGCGTGGCGCTGGTGGTTAGGTTATCTCCAGGCTGTCACTCAGGGGGGGCCAGACTTTAGCCCCACGTTCGACCAACCAATTCTGCCGGGTTGGACAGTTGCCGGGCTTGTTGTCAACGAGTCAAATTCTGGCGACCCGTCAGCAGAACGAGCAATTGTCAGCAAGAAAAGTTATGGCCGTCAGCTCGGCCGTACGATGGACGCGCTGGCGGCTCTAATCGCTAGCTTGAAGGATATCGATGCTGGAGAAAGCCCCTTTAAAGAATTTTTTGAGTTAAAGACGGAAATCGATTCGATTAAAGTCGAAGCGGAAAATGCCAGGTTGGAAAGGATGTTTGATGACCTAACGCGCCTTAAGACGACGGACCAAGCTAAGTTCGAGGAACTTGTCTCCCGGGTTATGTCTCCGGGCAAACAACATGAGACGCAATAGCCAGCAATATGGCCCCGCTCTCCGCACAGAGAAGGGCCGACGTCATACCCGTCTCAGGTGTGCGCCTTAAATGAACCGTGTCGCATCTTCGGCGCTTGGCATAAAGCACTGCTCTCGCCTCCCGAACACGCGGTAGCGGTTGCGTGCAATGAAACGGTAGGCCGCGTCCCTTAGCGGCGCTGGAATGAGCCAGCCGACCCACACCAAGCGCCAGGCCCATCCCAACTGATGAACCACGCGAAGAATGGCCGCAGTGTGCTGATACGACTTATCACCGTCGACCAGCAAGAGCGTTTGTAGGTCGTCCGCACGGAGTCCAGCCCGTTCGAGAAGAGCAACACCCGATGGGGATTGAATCGAGGCAAAGGTAAAGACCCGCCGCTTGTCGTGCCTCAAGAGGAACTGGACCCAACCGCTGCAAAGCAAGCATTGGGCGTCAAACACGATAATCACGCTGCCGCCTCCCTTTCGCCAATACCGAGCGTTCCTTCGTAGGCCACGAACAGATGATTACCAGGCCAGCGCGCTTCAATGTTAAAGCGAAACTGGCCGGCCTGCCCGGTTTCGATTGCGGAGACAGCGGGCACGAGCAGCGCAGGCAGCGTCACTCCGAAGCACGTCACCTTTCGCAGGTGCATCGTCAACTGCTTCTCACTCGCCTCGAGTTTGAACCAGAGGCGAATCGGTCCAAAGGACTCGGTGAGGTGAGTACCTCGCAAGCTAAGCGTCGAGCACATGGCGCGCGAGACGAACCTGCGTGTCCAAATTTCTTGTCGAGAGTCCGCGCGCATCTCGAAGACAAATGCCTGCCTATTGGACTCAGCTGGCAACCTCACCACGAAAGCTGCCATGCGTCCGAGAAACGTCCTTGCGCCTTTGATTGCCACGGTACCGTCCAATCGAATGTTCCCCTGCAATGAGTGGAAGCACCGAACCTCCTGGGGCAGCAACCCGAACCTGGCCCCGAGGTGGCTTTGATAGATTGGAAGCGGACCGCTCATAAAACTTCCTCTCCGGTACGAATCGCCAACGTGCCGAATTCGGCTTCGAAGTCCCGCAGCGAGAGCATGCCAACACACGGGGTGGCACGGCCACCACTTAGCTCGTGACGCTTCAGCTTCCGTATAAGTGCGGCCGCCGCGAGTGTCGGAATGTAGGGACCGTCTCCGCGCTCAGCTACCAGCGTCCATCGTTTTCTCAGCGTGCGACCGTCCTGGCCTTTCCCAGCGACGTCCACATGCATGGCCCCAGCGTCCGACCCGAGTCTAATGACGAGCTCGCTTGCCCGCTTCGCGAACCCTGCGAACAGGGGTAGTCTCGGGAGGAGCCGGGCCTGCCGCAAGACGCTTACGAAGGCTAATCCGAAATGCAGAATGTCAAGCTCGAGGCCGCCCCGGAAAATCACTGAGCGCACCACTGGATACCGCTGCATGTGCAGGTCAAGGTCCGGCACTTCGCAAAGCGTGAGCCATCGTGCGCCGACCGGAGCAGGATAGTTATGCCGAACATGCTTGGTCCAGCCCGACTCTTTCAGCCACTTGGCGTTTTTCCAGATGCGGATGGGCTCGCCGCAATAACTGAGGATGGCAGAAACGGTGGCCGTGCCTCGGTCGGTTCGATTTCCCGGCGAGATACCGATGTCAATGAAAGTCATTTCGGAAAAAGTAGGCGCAAGATGGTCAAGCACTGCACTGGACAATGCCGGCACTGAGCTCGCGCCACTGATGACGACAACGCTAGCTGTCTCTGCTCGCCCATGCAACTCGACGATTCCATTAACAAATTCTCGCGCGTCAGCAAGGTCAAGATAATGGACCCGCGCGTCGATACAGGCGCTCGCGACGTGGTACCGCTGATTTTGAAACGGTCCACTCAGATTGACCGCGATTGTCGCGCCCGTCGCGGCCACATCCGAAGCCAAGCTGGACGAGTTGGAATCGAGATACGCGGCTCCGAGCTCAGCAGTGGCTTCCGTGGCGGCAAGCTTTTCGACAAGCTTCTTTGCCTTGTCGAAGCTGCGCCCCGCAATGATGACTTTCAGCTCGGCGTCTGTACTGAGGAGGCGAGCAAGTCTCTCACCAAAAAAGCCGTAGCCGCCAATCAACAAGACAATCGTTCTATCGCTTTTCATGTCATCCTGTGACGCTCAGAACCCAGTCGTCGCGAAAGCGGAAGCTCCAAATATCGAGGCGCAAAACCGCCCGGTCGAGCAGCGACCGTCTGCATACTGCGTCACTGCGAAAATTAGCACTGGCACCTATTCTGTTGAAACTACGAAAAGCGGCATCAAGCATCCTCGAGGACCGTGCAAAGGGGACGACCGCCGAGTGAGACGGATAGTACAACGTGGCGACTCTTCCTCATGAATTCGAACATCGAGCTTACCCTCGACCGAAACCAAACACGCTCTTCAGCTTGCTTGCAAGAGACCGCTCGTAGAACGGCTTGTCGTTTTGATAAAAGTGCTCGGAGATACCTTTGCTGCCGGGGTCGATTCGTATCACATCGACTGGGCCATAGGTCTTCACGTACTCACCGGCGACCGCCCCAGCATCTTGCAGAACTTGGCGGTCTTCACTATCGATATCGAGCGCAAGCAGCAAATGAGGCTGCTGGTCCACGGTTGCATCATGCATGAGCGCAAGATAGGCAGTCTTCACGGCAGGTCGTCTCGTGAGAAGCTTGGTAACCGACTGAACCATGTCCTCGGGCCATACTCGAGGCTTACCGATAAGGACCTTGGTCTCCTGCTGAACGACACGATTCGTAACGGCGTTGCTTATCCCGGTGCTTAACAGTGCCTCGACCTCCGCTGGAACGAACTCCTTGCCGTAATCCAACTGAGGGTTGAGGAAGAGAGTCGCACCACACGTTATCTCAAATAATGCACGTGCCGGCAGTCCCAGAAATGGCTCTTCTTCCGTGATGGCCAGCCGAAGCGCGGCGATAGACGTGAAGAAGGGAATGACCGGCTGGCCATCCTGACGTTGCCAATTCTTGACATTGACCTTTGCGCCAGTGGGCAACATCCCGTCGAACAGCTCTCCGTCGGCATGTCCAAGCACAAATACCTGGGATGCAAGCAACGTCCGGCCAAAATCCGGGCGGTAGGCGGGCTCCATTGCGGCGAGCCTCAGCAGGCGTTCGACTTCGTTTTCTTGTTCAACGTACATGGCTATAAGTGGCTACCGAGTGGTCGAATCTCAGCCGGCTGGCGAAACGTAGACGAGTTCGGAGGGTGACCAATACAGGATACCGGCAATGAGCCGAGAATGCTGAAGGCCGACTCGTTGAACCCTCTTTGCGCACGAGCCTTTAAATTGACGAGTATCGGTGATGGTCCTTAGCGCGACAACTTAAATCGTAATTTCACGTTGCATCCCCTCCATTAAACATGTCTTGCTTACGTGGTTATCGGCAGCGAATTTCATGACTTTAGGGCGCAGTTAATACTTCGCATATCTGGTTACCCGAGATGTTGGAAAGTTGCATAGATGTTTGGCAACCAACTGCGGAAAGAAGATAATCTCAGCGCGTCACTGAGGCCGTGACGAGGCCCAAAACCAACGGATAAACACGATTGTAAAAATGGACAAGCTGGCTGCAGTTGTCGTTTCTGCTATCGCAGCAGCCGGCTCTGATATCGCCGCTCGTGCTTTGACTTGTTGGCTTCGCTCAGATATTGGGTCTTTCTACAATTGCAACGTACTGAAGCCGCATCAATGAAAAAACTTCCCTTCCTATTCGCCGGACTCTGTCTTCTGCTCTCAAGCCGAGCGGCCCTTGCCGTCGATGGTGCGCAGCCATACAACTCGAACCCTGCCGCACCTCAAATCTCCGCGCCTCCCGAAGCAATGCTTGACGCACAAGTCAGGAAGCTGGGTTTTGAGCCCAGCAGCGAGGCGGGAAGTCTCGCCAAGAAATGGCTCGTTCAAACGTTGATGGACCCGGATTGGAGGAAAATCATGTCGCCACCACCTAGTCAACCAGGCGACAGTCCATCCAACGTTAGCGTAGCGAGCAGGGTCGGTGCAACTCTGTCGCCTCACGAGCGCGAAACTTTGCTGCGATTGTTTCTAAGCGTAGTTTCTGGATTGAAGCCGGAGCAATGTCAGCAGATATCGGGAAGAGAGGAACCGTCGGCCGGTTCCAACATCCTGTCTGCTAAACAGCTTAACGCGTTGTTGACATTGCTGAATTCCGCCGTGAAAAGGACCGCGCGCGGTGATGCGCCCAGGGAGTCTTACTCGATTGCCCAAGCGCTTGATGCAGACAGTATGGTCGAGATGCAGACGGAGGCGGAGGTTCGCAAAAATAAAGAGATTACTGCGAGCGAGATGCAAGACATGCCCGCAATGTTAAACGGCAAACATGCATGCATCGCTGCATCGGCAATGTTTCGGTCATTGCTGGAGGCACCTGAACCCATCAAGACAGTAGCATCCTGGGATTTTTTGTCGTCTCCGTGGCATGGCACCGCGAGCCAGCATGTCTTGCAGACGGCCGAACAGTACGCCATGAGCGAGTTCGGCTTGGATAAGCTCCCAGAGCAGCTTGCAAAGCGCCTGCCAGTCGTCGGCTCGAGACCGTTGAGTTTTCGCACTGCTACGGTGGAAGGGGAATGGGAGAACCGTTCGCATCAGGAGTTCAGCGGGAAGTATCGCAAGACATACTGGAACCTTCGCAACTCGGGGGCGGTTGCGACCTATTTAAGCCGGGCGGATGCTGACAAAGAGGTTGTATGGGGCTATTTCACAACAGAGTTCGGCTTCGTCGGACTGAGGGACCAAGAGGTCGGAACCGGGATTCGGATTTTGCCGCCGCAGGTGTTTCCGGCCTCGCAATTTGCAATGGTGAGCGAAAATAACTTTATTCCTCAACCCAACAGAAGCTTCCGGATATCAGCAACTCAGCCGTCAACGGAGGATGTGCGTGATTACCAATGCGAAACTTATGGAAAATATCCAGCGTCGAAGGTGTTTGGAAATTTGAAGGGGGACGCGGTGGATGTCAGTTGCCAAGCGGTATCTGATACGGACTCTACGAAGTATCAGATTCGCGAAGCTTATCTGTACGACTACAGCATCTCTGTCAGGCTGTTTGAGATTGATAAGGACGGGCTCACCGTGTCGCGCATTCGCAACGTCACCGTGACTCCGTAGACCGGCTGCGGCGGGTTCGTTCGCGCATCTCGACTTAGGCGAGAACCGGGTAAGCAAGCTGACTGGCATGCGCGCTCAAGACGCTAGATAGGTAGAGCCGTGTGACACCAATCTCCGTATAGCGAACCGGAGTCCCAAACCGTCACCGCTCCGTGCCGCCAGCAATCAGCAGGTCGAAAGCCTCGCGGGCGTCTTTGAGCTCTTGCATGGCGGCCGCAAACCGCGCAAGTTCCAGCGTCGATGGTTGTCGCCCGTCGTGCGCCGCGAAGTGAGCTTGCAACACAGTGGACGCCGCCTGTACTTCACGAGCCGCAACTGCGACTCGCTCGAGCGCAAACGCTTCGGCCGACTGCGGTTTTTCTGCTCCCATTGTTCATCTTCCAGTTCGGACATTGCCCAAGTTAGTTACGACATCTGCGGTCCGCTGCGAGGCGAAATGCCAATTGCAATTATGCGGGCAGAATGTTTCCGTAAGGCTCCGGTTCCTCGTGGTGCGCTGCTCCAGCGGACAGGGAATTCTGCGCTCGTATGGGTCGCTGGCAACGCACCCACGGCGGGACTCGGTAATCCGCTTTTCTTCCAAGGCGGAAAGAGCATTCCGAAGCCGCTGAGCATCATTCGCCACGCTGGTAGCGGACCGCTCGAAATCTCGGCACTCGAGACAGTTGGGCTCACCAAGACGGACTGGAATAACGACGCCCTGTATGACCCTGTTCCAGTGACGATTCGCTATTCGCAGAAGCTCGCGCGAACCATTGCGAACGTCCCTGGGCTGCCGGGAAATCATTACCCCTATCGCATGTTCATGTGATTCTGGATTTCGCCACGCCAGGAGGATAGCGGCGTGGTGCAGTGGGTGTCGTCAGTACGGTCGCGTCACGGAATGACGAGATGAACGGACCCGGCGTTCTAGCGGTTTGTTGCCGATGTTGACCGACGGCCATGACCGCCGCGCATTGCTCCAAGCCCACAGCCTTCTTAAAATGGGCGACTGATTGGACTCGAAAATCTTAGGCAACCTGAGGACTGCCTCAACTTACATTACTGTTCCGAGTAGTCGGTTACTCACTTCCGGCCCGCCACCGTCCGGAGCGGATGCGGATGGTGGCCTAAGCTGCCTGGTTCCCTTTCTTGTTCGCCCGCTTGGTCGATTTGCGCGTTGGCGTCGATTTTTGCTTTTCGTAAAGCTTCTGCGCGAACGGGCTATGCCATGAAAAAACATCCAGCAAAAGCGGGGTGCCGCCCGCAAGCTCACAGATGACGCGTGCGAGGCGCTGGTAGGTCCAGTACATCGATTCCGAGACGATGTCGCCCATCCGGAACTCACGGCCCAAGCCGACGCCACCGAATGCCGCGCTGATAACGGCAAGGCTCTTGCGGTCTAGCGGGATGTGACCGAACTCGTAGCAATGCTGTGCAAGCCCAGGATGTTTGTCGGCTCTGACCCGCAGGTATCGTACGAACAAGTCGACCATTTTGTAGCGGTGCGCGATATTCAGGCTTGGATTCACAGGGAAGAACGCATTGCCCTCTTTCTGCCGCAGCATCTCGTTGTTTTCGGTTACTCGCGCGCACCAGTGGGAGACTAGGGATTGGGTCAGCTTGCCATGCCAGGCTTCGAACCCTTCTCTCGTACCCAATGATTTCTGCAGCCTAGTGTCTCCAGTCACCCGGGTGAATTGCACGGTCGCCCAAGCTTCGTATAGGGCTACCGGCCCGCGTTCACCTCGGGCTCCAGTGCTCATCGCACGCACGGTGGTGTGGTCCAGGCCCATGTCGGAGGTTTCATTCCTAGCGTTGCGCCACCACGCAAGCGCAGCGTCCTGAAAGCCTGAGTAGGCCGCCAGGACCTCTTGGTCAATGTAACTCTGAAGGTCGAACAGTGCGTCGTGTCGCATGCTATGGCGAACCTCTATGCGGGTTGGACAGGGCTCGACTGTGCCTTGATACCGCAGGTATGCCAACCTGTTGTTGTTCGCACACCATGTTCGAGTACAGGCCCTACTTGACGGCTGTCTCGACTTTTCGCTGGCTTCCGGAGTCTCGCGATTAGTTAGGACGTAGGTTGGTCGCATACGTGCAACGGAGCAGTCTTCGTATTGACCTGCCCCCGGTATTAGGCCGGGCCGCAGTTAGAGTTCGAGTCGCCTTCCAAACGACCATCAACTTCCGCCCAATAGCACACCACTGTAGGGTCCAGCCAATCCGCCGCGCGGCGAATCCACTCCGCGTCTGCGACGCCGCCACCTGCAGACAAGCCCTGAGTTTCAAACTCGTTAGCGAGCTTCCTCAAGCGATTCGCTCGCTCCAGCTGGGCTGCTAAGTCTTCAACGTGTTTGAGTTGTTCCAGCGCCTTTCGCCGCAACTCCGCTTGCCTGCGTTGTTCCTCAGCCTTGGCTTCAGCAATGACGTGGCGTTCCTCCGCTATTTCGGCTTTCACTTGGCGGTGTATTGCCCGTTCGCGAAGACGCTCCACAAATGCAGGTATTCGGGTTTCCACGCGGCTCGCTTGACTATCCCCGATTTTCGCGAGTTCGGCGGAGCCATCCGGCTCCGTCGCAGCAACGTCGAATTCGCCAGTTGGTTGGTGCTCGTACTGCTGTGTGTAATGGTCGAAACCCACTTCTTCGTTCTTTTGCCGCTGTTCGCGCGTCAGAGGAATGGGTATGCGGCGACTTCTCTCGCGAACCTTGAATGACAAATTGAGCCGCAGGACGGTAACGAAAGCTCTGGTGCCACACTTGGCATCGGCGGAAATCGCGTAACCCGCCGCCTTTAGCGATTCAAGGACGAGATTGAGGAGAAGGGCTGCCCGCAGACTGTTGGTGCGCGATGCCGAGACCCACATCAACCCGACGCCGTCACAGAAACGCCATTCTTCAGTATCGCGACGTTTGCCTTCAAGTATTTTCGCGACCCGCTTTACCAGCGGCAAACAGTCATCTAACGACGTCCGCATGAGTACGCTAGGCGTCGGGGGCCTGTCGGGTAAATCATTTTCGAGAGATTCTCGATACCGAGCGTCGAAATCTTCGTCAACGTACCGAGACTGACGATACGTGGTTGGTCCCTTCGTGGGTCGCAGAGGAGGCCTTCTTACGGTCTGGCCCGCTGCCAATTTCGCCCAGTAGCCAACCGGAGGAACTGGGACTCCAAGGCCCCGACAGATTTTCCGAAGCCCCACGTCGGAAATTTCGTAGCGCCTCGCGACCTTCCTAACCGGCTCGTTCCACACCTGCTCGTAAAGCTCTTCGCGCTTGAAGCTCGTGTATACCCAACCCATCTTGTGTCCCCAACGGAACTGTACGAATCCGTGGACCACTTGAGCACATGGTATTGCTCACAAGGGTGTGGCCGAAGGTCTATCCGACCGGCGGAGTGGTGGTGGCGAGCTGACCCTGAAGGCCCATCTTCGAGGGCACACGCCGACGAAGGAGCGCATCGTCAGCCTAGAGAGTCTTCCGTGTCCAGCTCCCGGAAAAAATCATCGGCGTCGCAGAAGTTTCCGGCTCGAATGTCCGCTTGGTCCTTCTCGAGAATTGCCGCGAGCGCTGCAAGCTGCCCGATGTCGTCGCGCGAATCTGCATCCTGTGAGGCCACGCTTGCCCCCTTATGGACAATGTTCTGTTACGACACGGCGCCAGCAGCTTGGTTCCGGCCACCCTCGCACCGGCACCCAGCGTGACGCCAGCGGTTCATGCCACCCGGACAAGACTTCGAGCATGTCGCACGCCGACTTCAGGCGGCTCTTGAGACTTCACCCTCTCAGCACGCATGGTGTATATCGGTCGCCCATATCTCGTCACGGTGAAGAGGCGACCGTTAGCCTCGTCGACCACCTTGCCATGGTTCCTCGTCAAGTCGGAGACGCTGACTACGAGTCCACTCGGAATTTCGTATACATACACAGGACACCTCCTTCTGTCGCGTTGCAGACATGCGAGCTGGCCAATACTATCGACTGACTCGTCGGTGACACGTTGGTTCGTGTCGTATTCATGCTACGCCCAATTTTCGTCAGCATTGTGCGGCCGCCGACCGTTTGTCCATACCTGCCAATCCCCGCGTGGGCCGTGGCGTCTCGCCGCCCGCATAGCCCCCCGGGGCTGTTCGCAGAGCTCGCGGCAGTGAAAGTCGATATGTTTGCCGCGTGGTCTTGCTGCTTCGGACGGGTTGTAGTGCGGATTGCGCGACAAGTGTCGATTGCGCTCTTGTCATCACGCCGTAGGGTCGTGTAACATTTTCACAGGCCAGATACAGATGGTCGAGATGAGAAGGGCGGCGCACCCTAGTTGGTCGTTGTCATCGCATTGTCCCGAATGCGGTAGCCGCGCGGCGCAACGGCCGACAGGAACGCCGTGTACGGGGCTTCGGCAATTTGCTCAAATGTCGTCTGAACGCTTTCAGTACTAGGGGCGGTGATTGTACGGTCGGTGTTCGCTGCAAACCTTATCAGGGTTGCTGCATCCTCGAGTGTCTTTTGCGCGCGCGTCTTTCTTACATTATCCGGGCTCGGGGCTCTTTGCACGTTGTCTGGACAATTGCAAGGCTGGCCTCCGTCCGCTTCGGCGAGCGTGTCGACCAACTGACGAATAGCCTGAGCTTCGACGAGGCCCAGCGGAATGAGCGCCCCGGCACTAGGCCCCAAGTGGCGTCGCACTACCGCCTGCGACGACAAATACAGGATGAAGTCAAATTCCAGTCCGGTCCTGACCGCCAGTAAAACAGGGTCCTTCGATTCGAGCTGACCTATCGACACAATGCCCTCTGCCGCGAGCACGGAACTGGTTCTCACCGTAACGCCTTCGAGACTGAGAAGTTGGTCTGGAATCTGTCTCGCGTCACCCGGTTGTATCTGCGCCATCGTGACTCGGCGAAGCAGCTTTTGAAGCTCTTCAACCGGGAATGCTCCCAAGCCGAATGCGACGAGAGTGTGTGCATCGGAAGTAGAACCGCTAAAGTTGCCGACCGCGACGCCCAACGGTATCGCGATAAGCAGCCTTAGTGCATACCAATATACATCCGCAATATTCAGACTGTTCTGTCGGACCGAATTTACGGCATCACCGACGGCAAACATGTAAGCCCCCGCGATAGCCGCTGTCGCGAGGTTCGGGCTCGCTCCAAAAACCGAGCACTGGTTCGAAGCGACGAGAAACTCCCTGGCGCAACCCCAAAGCCAAGAAATCAATGCAGCGTTAGCGAACGTTATGACCAGTAGGAGGACGAACGGCGTCAAAAACGCTCTAATGCCATATTGCTCATCGTAAATCGCAAGAAAAAGGTCGCCTGCTTTGTCCCGGGTAGGCTGAGTGGTTTGGATATCCCGAGCCACGTTACCTGTTTTTTTATCCGTCAGTTCAGTAAAGTTTATTTTTTCGACCGTTGCGCGCCTTAGCCAGTAACGGTCAAGGTAGCAAAGCAGCGCTCCGTCGGACAATCGATTCCGGAACTCGTTACGCCTGACATACCATTGCTTGGTTAAAAAAGTGATAAACGGCGCAGCGGCAAGAACGATGACGATAGCCGAGATAATCGCGGCCCGTGTAAACCAGGTGCCCCTTAGCTGCACAGCGTAGAGCAGAAACAAGCAACCGACGCCCCAGCCGGCCACGACTAGCACGCAAAGCCATCGAAAGCGAATGAGCTTATTGCCCAGTTCATTTTCATCCGCCTCCGAAAACAAATTAGGCGGTGCCTTGACGGGATGTCTGAATGACCATACGTGTGCCATGTTGCTCTCCCCTACGGCAATGAAGGTAAGACGAGATAGCAAGTTTTATTTTGCACTGCTCGCTATGAGGAGGCTAGCTGACGGCCGCTTCACTTCCGTTAATCATAGGCGAGGGCAACCCAACAGCAAGTACGCGTTTTCCACCGTCCCACCTGAAGTCAGGCCGCCGCTCGAACCGAGAGCTCGCGTAGGGTTTGGCGACTACCGCGCTAGTGTTGTGCCTAACTAGTTACAACGCCATGCCGCCATTCCGCCGCGCTTCATTACTTTGCTCTAGGCTCGCTTCGCGGTTTTTGTGCAGGCTTTTTCTTGTCCGCCGCCGGCGGCGTAGCGCCGCCCATGTCGCCCTTCAGCACCCAGAGGCGCTCAGCCGCTGACACCGACTTGATGGTGAGTGTCCCAACGCCCCACATGTCGCGAAAGGAACCGACCTTCAACAGCGAAGCAGCTTCTAGCATCGTGCTGCCACGGCAGCGAGGGGTCCGGGTCGAGCTCAAAAATAACATGGTCCGGATGCTCGAGGTCGGGAGCTGCGGCGTTCCACGAATGCAGCCTCGACAACGCCCATCTGCGCAAGGCCAACGAGTGCCTGTCAGCTGTTTGCTACCAGCAACGGCGGATGCCGAGGATGAAGTTCGGTAGGCAGTTCTTCGACTCCAGGAATTCGGCTCGCTCAGAGTATTTCTAGAAGAACAGTTCTCCCTTGATGCCATCCGGTGCGCGCACGAGCGTGAGCGGTCGGTTATGCAGGTAGGGGAGGCCCATTCTGCAAGCCAGCGATGTCCCGTACAAACTGGATGAAGCCGTCATCGCGGTTGCCCGCGAACGCGCCCAATCCATGCGCAAACGACGTGTGACCCGTCGGCGGCACGGGTGCACTCGTCCGTCTCGGCGCGCAGTTGCACATCTAAGACCGCACGGATGCAGCAGACGGGCCCTGAAAGCAGTTCCCCGAAGCGCTGTCCGCCGGCCGGCGCAAGAATGGCAGGGACGACCACCGTCGCTCCAGCTCAGTTCGTAAAAATTCCGGCCTTTGCGCCTCAGTGACTGTTTGACCTGTTCGCCGTCACCGCGCCGCTCCTTCCAGCCCCCAGTCGACGTGGGAGGGGCTGCGCGGCGGGCCTAATGATGGGCGTAAAGAGGCAGGAACGGGTCCTTGGCGCGCGGGGTACCGCTGCTCGCTGTCCGCACATTGCCGATGGTCACGGGCGCGGGGCATTGCGGGATATCCGGGCGCGCGACAGTACGTGTCAGCATCTTCGAGAAGTCAGCGGCGCTGCGTACGCGCGCAGTAAGCCCGAGAACACCGTTCAGTCCAAGCACCTGGTCAACGGTCTTCAATATCGAGGTGTGGTCGTACAGCGTATGGTCGATGGTACCGGCCGCGACATAGGGCGAAATGACGAGTGCCGGAACCCGAACGCCCAACCGGTCAAAGGCGAAGTTATGAGTTTGCAGCGTCGCGTTCTCGGCCGCGCCAGGCGGCACCGCTGGCGGGGGGCGGACGTGGTCAAAGAAGCCACCATGCTCGTCGAATACGATAACGAAGAGGCTGCTTGACCAGAGCTTTGAACCACTGATGGCGTCATACAGCGTTTTCACGAGCGCTTCGCCTTGCCGTACGTCGCCGGCCGGATGCATCGAATTGCCGTTGCGGAAGTCGTTTTTCGCGTCATACGTCGGCTCAATAAACACGAACTTCGCGCTCAGCGAGCCGTCGGCCAGCTGGGACAGGAGGACGTCTGTCCCCACAAAGCGATTAAGCTGATTCTGCATGCCATAGATGGCGCGGGTTTGTGCAACATCGCCTTGCACTATTAGCCAGTCAGCGGGGCGCAGTTTCGAGAACGCCGTACCGTTGGGAAACGTGAAAACGGGCGCGTTTAGAAAGACGGCATCGAGCACCTGTGCGTCGCTTGGCGAGTGGTCCAATCCGGAGGAAGTCCCGGCAACCGTGAAGAAACGGTTTGGCCACGTCGGACCGGGCATTGCTGCAAACCAGTTGTCGCAAACCCCGAATTGGGTCGCGAGAAAGTTCAGCACGGGGAGCTGGTCGGGGGTAAAAACGCTGAACGCACCGGCGCCCGAGTCGCCGTGGTCTTCGTATGTCGCGGCAAAGCCTGTGGCAGGCGGGTCCGCCACCAACGGCGGATAGCCGGCAACACTGAGAACGAGGGTGTCGTTTCGGACGGCGTCCGCATTCGCGATGGCCAAGCCACAGAGCTGGACGCACGTGTCTGTGAACTCGTGTCCCGGGTCAAAGCCGAGGGAATAGGGTGAGCCGTGGCCCAGCTGATACTGGGCACCTGCCCGGCCAAAATTGACAATTGGCTGAGCGGGCAGACCGTTCGCGGTCGTCGGCGCGCCGCCGGGAAGGGTGCCCGCGAAGTTCGACAGGCCAAAGACGCTGTCGTAAGACCGGTTCTCAAGCATGAGGACGAACACGTGCTGTATCGTGGACATAACGGTCCCCTTCGGGTGAGCTGCGGACCTTAGCCATACTATCGCAGCGGACCGCCACGTAGACGGCGGGTGATTATTTGGTTAGACCTGAAATTGCCACCACGATGAATGAGCCCAATGCCGAAAGATAGACATTCTGCGCGCATATCGGTTCTTCGCCGGTAGGTGGCTGCGGGGGCCGCCGTGAACTCATGATACGGTGCCGCTCTCTGCGTCGCAGCGACAAGGGAAAGAAGTGGGGGCCGTCGCCGACATAAAACTGCGTGCTATACGCACCATGAAAACTGCAATCAATGACTCGGCCAAGGTGGCAGGGCTGTGGCCATGCGCGGACGCCCGCGCACTTCTAGAACTTCTGGGCGTTTTGCTGAAAGATGCTGAAGCTGACGTCAGCGTGGCGGCACGCGACCTAGGGATTTCGGACGCAAGCTTCATGCGGTTGCGGCGAGCGTTGGACAGGGTCGCCGGCGCGCAGGTGCTGATGGAAGCATCGACTGAGATTGGGTGCAAGGAAGGCGCCAGTGGTGCAGCAATGCGGGCTACGGTCGAGTCCTTGGCAAGCGAGTGGCCGAAGGACTATCCGGCGAGGGCAGTCGAGTGGCTGTTGGCTGGGACGTAAAGGCAGCCATCAGGCGGTCTCACCTTCTCGGTACCCGACCGCAGCCCTATTACGTTCGAGCCTATAACGGCCAGGGAAAAACTGGCGGTCTCCAACTGAAGCACTTCCGAGGCGACTGGTTGGAAACCAGCCCGGACCGGTGCCAACCCGATTTCCTACTTCTTTTGGCTTTCTAAGACATCCACATTGCAGCCGACGAACCAGGCAAGCGCTTGCGCCATCTTCGACAGTGAGACCGAGGCGAGACGCCGATGCGACCAGCAACTCGGATAGCTCGAATTCAGGGAGTAATTCTGCCCCCAGCTCCCCGAATTAATGCCTGTATCGGCCGCTTCGTCATCGGCAGTCTGCCCACCGATGAACACGAGGTCGCCAAACTACACTGCGAGAGTCATGCGGGCGTTGATTTCGTATCGGTTGATTTCGCGATGCATTATTTTCTGTCAGTCATCTTGATGGTGGATGCTCGCTAACTGGCCTAGAGAAATTGGCTTAATCGGTGGTCGGATTCGGTAGTAGCCGGTGGCTTCGGGAGATACGCCGCGCTCGCGCGCTATGACTTCCGTAACTGTCAGTCCGCATAAGTGCCCCTGACATGGGCCCATTCCGCATCGGTTGAACGACTTAATCTGATTCGGGCCTATGCATCCGATTACGACCGAGCGACGAATCTCCCCCGCAGTGACCTCCTCGCATCGGCAGACAAGCACGTCATCTGTCGGAATCCGGTTTGCATCGCTGGGTCGATAGAGTGCGTCAAGGAATGGTCGGATATGAAGGTACTCGGATAACTGCGCACGCGACTTGGCAACTCGTTCGTCAAAGGCGTTTTTTGCAATTTTGTCGTTCCGTCGAAGTATCTCTAATGCGCAAATTTCACCTTGCTTTGCAGCTGCCTTGGCACCGGCGATTCCACCGCCATCGCCTGCCACGAAGAAGTCAGGCACATCGAGTTCGAACACTCCACTTCGCTTGGGCACCCAACACAGTTGAACCGTATCCCAAAAATGGGACGCTTGGAGCGACCACGTTATCTGTGTGTTTGGCACGACCCCCTGATGCAGCAGTATTAGCTCTGCTTCGATACGGTGACGTTCGCCTTTTGCGCTGAAGCTTATCGCTGCCGCAGCTTGTCCTCCTTCAATGCGCAAGTCCGTCGCGCCTTTATATACTGGCACACGTGCATTGCGCAAAGCTCGCAGCAGCCGCAATCCCTTCATCAGGTCTGGCCAGCCGCGAAGTGCGTTCGGTAAGTATCGCGCCGCTTTCCGACTGTCTGCCGCTGTGTTCGTTGCCACGACTGCCCGGATGGCGACGCCTGCGCGCAGGTACTGCCAAGCGAGCAGGTAGAGCAATGGTCCGCAACCGGCAAGCAAGACTGGCTGACGCGGAACTGTGCCAGACCCCTTCAACAAAATTTGGGCAGCGCCTGCGGTCATGACTCCGGGAAGTGTCCAGCCGGGAATCGGGAAGGGTCTTTCCATGGCGCCTGTAGCCAGCACGACGTGGCGTGCAGCCAGCGATTTGCTGCGTCCACGCTGCACATAGTGCACCGTACGGTCTTTGGTGACCTGCCACACCTGCGCACCCATCTCGTGACGCGCATTGCTTGCTGTGAAGGCCCAGGCGATTTCCTTGCCGGCAGCGTAGTCCGGTCCAAGCAGGTCAAGGCGTGTGGCGTCAGCGCGTGTAATCGAGCGATAAATCTGACCACCCGTTTCCTCCTGCTCGTCAAGCAGCACAACTGAAAGTCCTGCGTACGCGGCCGTCGTAGCGGCGGTCATGCCCGCTGGTCCGGCGCCAATAACGACAACATCGGCCCATTCTTGCGCCATCAGCGGAGCTCCTCTCGACCAGCCGAAACCAACGTGTCATCGCTGCTTTCGTGCAGCACCTGCCGCGCTCCTTCTTGCGAGCGAATTACCATACCGCCGCGCACGGATTCCAGGCAACTTTGGCAGTTCGGAGTTCCATCAATCTCGACGAGACATTCGAAGCAAACGCCCATCATGCAATAGGGTGCTCGTGGACTACCGCTTACTGGTGTGCGGCGGAAGTGCCGAACACCTGCGGCGAGGAGCGCTGCGGCGAGATTGCTTCCGGCCGGTGCCTGAAGCTGGATATTGTTGAAGGTAACGCACACCGTCGTATTCCCGGTGGACGTCAACTGCTTGAATAGCGGTTCAGTCGACATGGGCAAATGTTTCATAAGGTTTGAGGAAGCGGTCTGCGGAAAATACCTCTATACCTGGGACCATCTCTCCTCCGCTGAGCCAACCTGCGAGGCGCAATGCGTGGACTGCGGCAAGCGTGACGCCGCTGTGACAACTGACACTAAATGCGCCCGGACAGGTGGAGGATTGTTCGTAGATTGGGAACCCATCTGGGCTCATGACCCGAAGTGCACCCCATGCCCTCACCAGGCGAACGTCCCGTAGTAACGGAAAGGCTTTGACTCCACGCGCCGCGATATCCGACAAGACGTCCGTCGTGACTCCGTTATCAAACTCTGCGTTCTCCAATGAGTCACCCAGCTGGACCGAACCTTCGCCCGTCTGTCTCACTGTGACGGTTGGGTAATGAAGGAATGGCGCGACTCGCTCACTGACCAGCACCTGCCCTCGTACCGGCACGACGGGCGCCTGCAGGCCAACAAACGGCGCGAGGTCTCGGTTGCCCAGTCCTGCAGCAAGCACCACACGGGCAGCGGTCCAACGTTGACGCTGCCCGTGTACTACAAACCCGCCACCTTGCGCGTCTATGCGCATCACTCTTTCGCTGTTGACGAGTTGTACCCCACGATTGCCGAGGGCTGTGCGTAACGCGAGCAGAAGCTTGAGTGGATTGACGTGCCCGTCCATTGGTGTGTAACTCGCACCAACAACGGCGCTTCCAATCTCCGGTATGCGGGCTCTGAGGTCCGCAGCGTCAAGCATCTCAAACGGATAAGCACCACCGCACTGCCTTGCTAGCTGTGAGAGTTGCCCCTCGCGCTCCTCAAGCTCGTCGTCGGAAAAGCACAATTCAAACCCACCCGGCTGGAGCAACTGCGCGTCCACGCCGGTTTCCTCACGTAAAGCATTGGCAAACAACGGCCACAGGGCAGCTGATTTGCGTGTCCATTCGGCGTATCTGGGTTGCCCCACGCCTTTGCCCTGAACCCAGACGAGACCGAAGTTCCCGACAGACGCGCCGAAGGTATCGTCGCCCTCGTCGATGAGAAGCACCCGAGCTCCCTCGACTGCTATGCCATAGGCAACGGCAGAGCCGACGAGCCCGCCTCCGATGACGATAACGTCCGAAGCGCTCGCGAATCCGAGTGTCGTCATACCCCGCCCTTGCAAAGCGGAATTGACTGACTGGTGTGGTTGCAAAACGATTCGCGGCTACGTGGAGCGCAGGCTAAAAGTTCGCGGCACATGAGAAATATGTCGTCAAAGTTAGGTGTTTCAAGGAAGACAGGGTTCATGGCCTTGCGGGGAAATCTGAGCGACGCTTGTTTCCTCCATACGCCTGCTATCCCCGCATCGGCCGAAGGCCGGCTACGGCTATGGCGATTTAATGAACGCACTCTGTAGAGGAGCGGTGTCGTTGATTACTTTGGATAATGGGCGCGGCGAACTATGCCGTCAAATACCAATACAATGGGACCCTATGCGAAAATCAGATAGCTAACAAAATGAAACTACGCCAAATAGAGGCTTTCCGTGCGGTGATGCAGGCCGGTTCAACCACGGCGGCTGCGCTCGAATTGCATACCTCTCAGTCAAATGTAAGCAGACTCATTGCTCAGTTGGAAAGCGACACGCGGCTAATTCTGTTCGAACGTACAGGCGGCCGACTTATCCCGAAGCCCGAAGCTAAGGCGCTTTTTCGCGAGGTTGAGCGAACCTTCATCGGCCTGAAAAACTTGACGTATGCGGCGGACAGCATCCGCAACCTTGGCAGCGGCCGCCTGCGCATCGCGTCTATCCCCGGCATAGGACTGAGCTTTCTTCCCAGAGTGGTGCAGCAGTTCAAGCGGTCTCGCCCCGATGTGACGGTCTCTGTGCATACCAACACATCGAACACGGTCGAGCAGTGGGTCTCATCGCAGTTCTGCGACGTCGGTATCGTCGCGTTCGTGTCTGCCGCCGCTACCTGCCAAGTGTTGGCACTGCCAGACGTCGAAGTCGTCTGCATTGTGCCGAAAGGTCATCGTCTGGCAAAACGCACCAAAATCAAGGCGAGCGACCTGCGAGGAGAGCAATACATTTCGCTGGTTCATGGCGATGGCTCCCGGGAGGACACCGACCGTCTGTTCGAGCGAGAGGGAGTAGAAAGAGTGCTTTCCTTGGAGGCACAGTACAGTGCTACGTGCTGCGAAATGGTGAAGCTTGGCTTGGGCGTAACTTTGGCCCATCCCCTTGTAGCTACGGACTTTGTCGGTCAAGGTGTGAAAGTGTTGCCGTTTAGCCCCTCAATCACCTATCCGAATTATCTCTTGTACCCTCCGCATGGCGCGGTTTCGCAATTGGCAGAGGAGTTCGCGGCGTTGCTGCGCGACCAGTTCGAACGTGAAATAGCAGGCTGGCAAAAGTAAGTCCTGCCGGGTTGCACCACTCATCGAGTTAGCAACGCCTCTTATTATTCCTCCTCCGGCCCGGCGTCGTATTCTCGTCTTCCTGACATTGCCAAGCACGATTGTGCTGCTTTCGCGCTGAACCGGGCACATACCTCAGCCGGAATCGGCGTACTAGAAAGTAAGCTGATTCCAGACCACGAACGTCGCGCGGACACATCGCAAGCTTTGGCTCGCAGTGCGCCCGTCCTCGGCTATTCCTTCTCGCATACAAAGCGCCCCCGGGCGCGACGCGGGCACGCGCCGCATCAGTGCATCGGCTCACCCTATATCAATTCCGCATAGCCCCTCAATTTATTCGCATTGGACGCGATTGAACGGCACCACGCATGATTCGCATGACGTTGAGGAGCTAGCGACGACGGGTTCTCAAAGATAGGGAAAACGTGAATCGTAGGCAGTACTCCCCCCTCACTCTTTCGGTTCGATTCGGGGCGATTCTCGACTGTCCATGGTCCGTCGGGCAAGAGAACCATTCCGGCGAACGTCCGTTACCTCGGCCGGCCGCTTCGGCAGCCACACCAGGAGCATTTAAATGAACATGAAGACATTCTTGCTCACGCTATGCATAACTTGCATGCCGTTTGCCGCGTCTGCGGACGACATCAAACAGATTAGATTCGGAGTGGACAGTTCCTACCCGCCGTTCGAGTCGAAAACTCCGACCGGAGAGCTGGTCGGATTCGACATCGACTTGGGCAACGCAATCTGCGCCAAACTCAACGTGAGGTGCGTCTGGGTCGAAAACTCCTTCGACGGAATGATTCCCGCCCTGCAGGCCAGAAAGTTCGACGCTATCAATTCGTCGATGTCCAAGAACGAGCAACGCTCCAAGGTGATTGACTTCACCGATAAGCTCTACGCCCCCATCGAAGCGTTGGTCGTAAAGGGTGGGTCTGCTCTGGTGGCTGAGCCCGAAGCGCTCAAAGGGAAGCGGGTTGGCGTGCTCCAAGGCAGCACTCAGGAAACTTATGCGCGCAAGTACTGGGGCGCAAACGGGATTGACGTGGTTTCCTACCCGACGCAGGACCAAATCTGGAGTGACCTCGTGGCTGGTCGTGTTGATGCCGCAATGGCGTTCGCGCCGCAGGCGGAGGGCAGCTTCCTTAAGACGCCTCAAGGGCGCGAGTTCGGCTTCGCGCGAGGACCCGCCATCCGCGACACCGCTATCTTCGGGCCCGGCGTCAGTATTGGCATCAGGAAAGGCGACAAAGCTTTACTCGATGCGATTAACGGCGCGCTCGACAGTATTCGCAAGGACGGCACGTATGACAAGCTTGCGAAAAAGTACTTCACTTTCGACATCTATGGCGGCTAGGCAGTCGAGAGGTCAGTAACCGGCTATTAGTAGATGTGGAAAGCGTGGCTCACCCGACAACAGCTGTCGGGAAGCAACACATAGATTGCTGGCGCATCCCGGAATTCAGATGTTTGAGCGGTCATGGATGCGCTTAGGTTAGCTAGACAATGGCGTTGAGCGGATAGAGGTTGCGACGCTAACGTGGAGCGGGCCTATCGAGAAAGCGCCTCGGTATTTGAAAAATCGCGGCGTTCCGATGGACTCGGCTGTGCGAAGAATCCATTGCTTCCCCTTCGCAAACCCGGACTTGGCAGGCCATCAAAAGCGTTCACCGCAATTTAGTTCGGTGCAGCATCCACTCACTGCCGTCGAAAGTTCATTTTTCCTTTGCGGGACTCGGCGCCATGCCGCATGAGTCGGGTCTCAAATAGTCATTTTCGACTTATCCGAAAAGCTCCTTTAACAAAGCATGGAGACGCGTGTGTCCTTATACGGATTTGGTCCGTTACTGCTTGCTGGCACTATCCGAACGATTGAACTGTCGGTGCTGTCGCTGGCAATCGCGGTACTGCTTGGCCTCGCTGGCGCGTCGGCGAAAATTTCGCTGAGTCGCCCCATTCGCGCCATCGGGACCGGTTACACAACCTTAATCCGTTCGGTACCTGACCTCGTTCTGATGCTGCTCCTGTTCTACAGCATCCAGATTGGCATCAACAATCTCACCGATGCATTGAGTCTGCCGCAGTTTGATATCGACCCGTTTGTAGCCGGTGTTCTGACGCTAGGCTTCATCTACGGAGCCTACTTCACAGAGACTTTTCGCGGCGCATTTCTCGCGGTACCCCGTGGCCAGCTGGAAGCGGGCACCGCCTACGGCATGAGCGGTACACGTGTTTTCACACGCATCTTATTTCCCCAAATGATGCGCTTTGCTCTACCTGGCATCGGAAACAATTGGCAGGTGCTGGTTAAGGCAACCGCGTTGGTGTCGATTATCGGTCTTGCTGACGTGGTGAAGGCCGCACAAGATGCCGGCAAGAGCACCTTCAAAATGTTCTTCTTCATCATGCTCGCGGCGCTGATTTACCTAGCGATTACCACCACCTCGAATCTCGTGTTGTTTTGGCTGGAAAAGCGATATTCGATTGGCGTGCGCCACGCGGAACTCTGACATCATGACGGACATACTTACTCAGTTTTGGCGTGCATTCCTCTATTGGGACGGGCAACGCATCTCTGGACTCGCAGTCACGCTGTGGCTGCTCGTGGCATCCGTCGGAATAGGGTTCGTGATGGCGGTCCCGCTGGCGGTGGCACGTGTCTCGAAAAACCGGTGGCTATGCACACCCGTGCGTTTCTATACATACGTGTTCCGGGGCACTCCACTATATGTCCAATTGCTGCTTATTTACACCGGCATGTACAGCCTCGAATTCGTTCGCTCCCATCAGTTGCTCGACACCTTTTTTCGGAGTGGTTTTCACTGCGCGATTCTCGCTTTCGCCTTAAACACTTGCGCATACACGACGGAAATATTCGCCGGCGCGATGCGCTCAACATCGTATGGCGAAGTCGAGGCTGCACGCGCGTATGGCATGAGCTGGTTCACCATGTATCGCCGCATTGTCCTACCGTCGGCGTTGCGGCGCGCACTGCCTCTTTACAGTAACGAAGTGATATTGATGCTGCACGCTACCTCCGTCGCATTCACAGCAACGGTGCCCGACATCTTGAAAGTTGCACGAGACGCAAACTCTGCCACTTACCAGTCCTTCGATGCATTCGGCTTGGCGGCGTTGATTTATTTAGCTGTTTCGTTTGCGTTGGTAGCCGTCTTCCGACGCGCCGAGCGTCACTGGCTCGGTTACCTTGTTGTGCGCTCGCGTTGAGATGTTTGCAGTGGTATTGACCAGCGCCGGTATTTGCACCATCCGAAGATTGATAAGCCTTGCCAAAGGGACAGCATGTTGCTCCGCACGACTCAAACCGAAGCTTGCAAACTCGCCGTACTGGACATCCATAAGCACTACGGTGACAACGAAGTACTTAAGGGGGTTTCTCTCAACGCAAACAAAGGTGACGTCATCAGCATCATTGGAGCGAGCGGTTCGGGTAAGAGTACCTTTTTGCGCTGCATAAACTTTCTTGAGCGGCCAAACGGTGGTCGAATTATCGTTGACGGTGAAGAAGTCAAAACGAAGGCCGACAAAGTCGGAAATCTGGACGTCGCGGACCACAAGCAATTGCAGCGCATCCGCACCAAGCTTGCCATGGTGTTTCAGCACTTCAATCTATGGGCACACATGAACGTGCTCGAAAACATCGTCGAAGCGCCGATGCATGTGCTCGGCTTGGCGCGACGCGAAGCAGAAGAGCGCGCGCGTGAATATCTCGAGAAGGTCGGGCTCGCACCCCGCCTGGAAAAACAATATCCGTCCCACCTATCGGGTGGTCAGCAGCAGCGCGTGGCAATTGCGCGTGCTTTAGCCATGAATCCGGACGTCATGCTGTTTGATGAGCCTACCTCTGCGCTCGACCCTGAGCTGGTGGGCGAAGTGTTAAAGGTGATGCAGAAGCTTGCTGAAGAAGGTCGCACCATGATAGTGGTCACGCACGAAATGGGTTTTGCGCGCAACGTATCGAACCATGTGGTGTTTCTGCATCAGGGGCGTACCGAAGAAGAGGGCCCTCCGGAAGAGGTATTAAGGGCCCCACGTAGTGAACGGCTCAAGCAGTTCCTCTCCGGTAGTCTCAAGTGATTCCGATAAGTTGCCGAGTGGATAGCAAAGGCTTGCACATCCAGCCCGCTACTTACCGCCCAAGTTGCGGTCGTTGGTGTCGCCAGGCAGATGTTCGAAGTCGACCGCAACCGGGCCACTTGCGCAGGCCGCCAGGGTGCCACCTGGCTCGATTGGCAATCCGATGAGTCAGGCCAGTGAGCTAACCACGGCCCAAAGCACTGATTGAGCGTGAGCGGCCCGGCGATAAGCACTAGGTGAATCACGGGTACCGTAATCACCATGTACGCGCTCCTTTGAACATCCTAAATTAGACCGTGGACGATTTATAGAAGAGGTAACTCATCCTACCCGGGCTCCAACTTCAAACACCATGGACGACATCGATACCAGATTGATTGCGCTATTGCGCGCCAATGCGCGTATCAGCGTAGCGACGCTCGCATCGAAACTCGGCATGGCGCGAGGAACTGTCACGGCGCGCTTGCGAAAACTGGAGGATGAGCAGGTCATCGTGGGATACACGGTGAAACTGCGCCCCGAGTCGGACTCCAACCATATTCGAGCATGGATGGGGGTGCAGGTTGACGGTAACCGGACACATGAGGTGATTGCGAGCCTGCTCGGGGAGCCTGCTGCGGTAGCCCTCCACGACACGAACGGGCGCTGGGATTTGTTGGCGGAGTTGCGCGCTAGCTCTCCAGCCGAACTGTCAAAGGTGCTCGAACGTGTGAGGCTGATAAAAGGGATTAGGCATACGGAGACAAGTATTCTGCTGAAATCTTTCCGATAGCGGCGGTAGGTTTTCGATGCGGATGAAAAGGGCTGCGGAAGGGATGACAACCGGTTCCCTGGCGCGTCCGGAAGTTGGCCGAATTCGCGAGGCAGCCAGCCAGTGAATCGCGCCCGAAACTACCGTATCTCTAGTTTGGTCGCCACACCGCCCGCTAGCACCCATGTGTTCCCAGTTGGAAGATACCTCGCCGGCGTCCTCAATTCCCGATAAGTAACTGCATCGCCCGCACGATGGCGGTGCAGGTCGCCATCTCGCATCGCCGCCCAGGGAGCCACAGAGGAGGCCGCTCGTACCGCGTTACGACTGGATGTATCGGCTGCTCTGGACTATGCTCGCGACATACCAATTGCAGCTTCGATAAACAGGCTTGTCAACACGCAGCAGGTGTTCATCCGTTTGCTAACAGATTTACGTCAGCGCCTAACAGCGCTTTGCGTACTAGGCGCCATCGTCTCGTCTGCATGTGGCCGCTCGTCCATGCAACTCGTCAATGGGCAGCGACCATTCCAGGTACTTATGCGAACGCCATCTGCTTGTGACGGTCACGTTGCAGTTCAAGCGTCCCGAAAAGGTTCTTAGGGTCGCTCAAGGCCGGAATCAATTTGATGGGTTTTCCGATGTGATACTCGTTTGCCATATCGCGAATGAATGTCAGTGCCGAGTAGTCTTCGACCGCGAAGCCGACAGAGTCGAACACAGTCACCTGCGATGCGCTGCTTCTGCCCGTCGCCTGCCCTGACAAAACGCGCCATAGTTCTGTCACCGGGAAGTCCGGACTCATCTGCTGTATATCACCTTCGATTCGTGTCTGCGGTTCATATTCCACGAAAACGGCGGCGCTCTCGAGTACGCTCGCATGTAGTTCAGTTTTGCCAGGACAATCCCCTCCCACTGCGTTGATATGAACGCCGGCTGTGACCATATCCGGAGTAATAATAGTTGCGTTGACCTTGTCCGCAGTAACGGTCGTGATGATGTCTGCCCCTTGCACCGCTTCTTTAGTGCTATTGCAGATGACCACCTCCAACTTCTGCTCAACGAGATTGGCAACGAGTTTGGCCGTCGCAGCAGGGTCGATGTCGTAGACGCGGATTGTGCGGATGCCAAGTAGGTCCCGGAAAGCGACCGCCTGGAATTCGCTTTGAGCTCCGTTCCCGATAAGTGCCATCGTCCGGCATTCTGGACGGGCGAGCAAACGAGCTGCTAGTGCAGACACGGCGGCCGTGCGTATTGCGGTCGTAAGGGTCAATTCGGACAACAGGCGTGGCGTGCCTGTATCCACGTCCGCAAGAACGCCGAACGCCATCACGGTCGGCAGGCCGACGTGAGTGTTTTTTGGATGACCGTTCACGTACTTGAAGGCGAATTCGTGCTCGTCGGCGATTGGCATCAGTTCAATCACACCGCTATGTGAGTGGCAAGCAACGCGCGCGCTTTTGTCGAATTGGGTCCAACGGAGGAAATCACGCTCAATGCGCTCGGCGACACCGCCGATGCAGCGAGAAAGGCCGACGCGCTGAACGATTTCAATCACATCGTCGGGACTGAGATAGAGCATTGGTAACAAGGGGGACATTGGAAAACTCCGTGTGCGTGGAAACTTCACGTAGTTTTCCAGAGTGACCTGTCAGTCGATAGACGTAAGGATGTAGCAGTTCGATGGTGAACTGGTCACACTGTGCTGTTCAGGCTGTCATCTTGCACAATGCCGACACGAGCACTGATGCGGTTCACAGGGGTCTTCGTGTCACTTCTAAGAAGGGGGCAGTATGGGCTGATTGCTCAAAATACCTCGCGACTATGGACAATTGAGCAGTTGTCTTTTCCGGCGGCTCAATACCGCGTGGGCCGTACACGCGCCTGAGTGGCTCTAAGTTCGATATCGCTCGACATACGTCCGATACTCCGGCAAGCGTTTCATATGGCCATGCATCGGCTCTTCCGCGTGACATCCGATGCACAGCACCTCAAGATTCGAGTCACCGTTGTCGTACTTTTGGCCGTTGCGATGGTGCACATGAAGGAATTTTGCATCCACGTGTCCGAGCACGGTGCTACAGGTGCCGCACCGGTAACCTCGTTGCCGCTTGGTACGCTCTGACACTTCGCTCCAATCCTGCGAATAGACATTGAGCGGTGCCGTGTCGGAGGAGTGCGTCGGTTTAACCGCCATTAAGTCGCGCGGGTATTTCTTGAAGAAGTCCGGAAGAGCGAACTCGGAAACCAGGCTGAGACGTCCGGCGCGCGGCATCTTCATCTCGAATGCATTCCAGTGGATTTCGTCCAGGCAGTTTTGGCACACGTTCAATTTGACATGCTGGGTCCTCACGTCGTTCTCGATGACGTTGACCTGAAATTTCCCACTGTCTCCGTTCGCCACAACGTATCGGTCAAATCGGGCATTCCGGCGCATCTTGTTGAGAGTTCGGCAATAGGCGAGGTGGTAGCGAGGCATGCTGTCCTGCTGGCCGATTGACGCGATGTCTCTGATATACAGCAAAACGCGGTATCCCCTGTATGCCAGCGTGCCGTCGCTGAGCACCTCGACCTCGTCAAACTCGACGTCGACGCCGGTATTTTGGAGGCGCTCCACGAGTACAGTCAGGTCGATATCGCGGAATGTATGGTCGGGAACGAAGCTGCTGGCGAGCGGTGCGCCCATTTCCTGCCGCAATGCATTCAGCGAACTCCAACTCATGAAATTAGGTAACTGGAAGCTCATTTTTTCGCCAGCTTGTCCGCGATGAGGTCCATCTTTTCGCTGGCATTGGTAACGATACGGAACTCAACGCGCTGATTGGCCACCCGAGATTCGGTGGATTGGGGTCCTTGCGACAGCGGTCGAGACGACGAGAGACCGTTTGCCGTCACGTGCTGAACCAGCCATTTCTCGTTGCCCTGCACAGATGGCAGCGACAGTAAATATTCCAGCGCGCTGCGGGTACGTGCCTGAGATAGCTCCATATTCCTGAAGTACGCGGTTCTCTCATCCGTCGTTCCGGTCCACGACGCGCTCGTGTGCCCCTCAATGCGGATTTCCTTAACGGCATCCTTGTATTGACCGGATGTCAGCAAGGCCACGTAACGCGGAAAGAACTGCCCAAGCACTTGCTTGAAGCGTGGCCGGAGCTCCGACGAACCGGTTGCGAAGAGCACGGTCGGGTCATTAAATCGGATGGTCATATCGCCGAGGATTTCCGCGTTCCATTGCTTCAGGTCCTTGGCAAATTCCTTCTGCAGGGCGAGCTGCATGTCGCGTTTCGTAGTTTCATACTCTTTGACGACCAGCGTGGTCGTCTGCTCAACGCGGAGCATGAACGCGGCCGTCAGCAGCATGAACACCATCGTTAGACCTGTCATCAGGTCCGCCATCGGTATCCAGTGAGATTGATTGCTATGCTCGAAATCCATATCAGCCTCAGGCGTTGCCGGCGATTCGAACGACTTCCCTCAGACGGTCCGTCAGCGGGGTGTAGTCCGAGACGAACTTCTCTGACAGCGATGCGAGTTGACGTCCAAGGGTCTCGAGGCTCTTCGTAAGTTCTTCCTGCAATCCCTTGTCCAATGTGACAACGCTTTGCCGAACGGCATCCATCGAGCGAACGAGTCCGTCATTCACCTCGGACTGGGATTTGCGCAGCGTGTCGGTCAAGAGCTGTTTCATTTCGGACGACGAGGACTGCACCTGCACGCCGAAGTTTTTGACCACTTCGCCGACCTCTGCTTGCACTTTCGCCACGCCTTGTTTCATCGATTCCGTCATCTCATCGACCTTACGTGAGAACTGCGGCGTTACGTCCCTCATCTGAGAGAGGACATCGGCCATTGAACGCTGAGATTGGTCGACGAGTTGGTGCTGCTGCGCGAGGCCTCTGAGCGTGTCCTCCAAGGCTGCGGCTGTCTGAGAGAAACCCGAGGCACGGTCAATAAATAGCGCAAGGCCGGTGGCTGCACTCCGTAAATCGTCGGCGGAAGATTTCTGGAGCACTTGCAATTTGTCGAGTTCTTCCTTGTACTGCTGCTGCCAGATGACAAGCTTTTCTACCGCCGCGTTGAGATGCTTAAAGTTCTCGCCGAACTGCTCGTTAATCTGAGTATTGAAGTCGCGAATCACTTCCTTCAGGGCCTCGATGAGCGCCTTGGAGCCGTCTTCCGACATCTTCTGTGCAAACGTCTCGAACGAAGTTCGGAGCAGGCGAAGCTCGTCACCTTGCTCCTGGCGCATTAACTTTAGTTGCGAGAGAAGGCTGCCTTGTTCGTTTCCCGACAGACTCTGCTGCAGAGCTTGCGTCGCGGCGACGACATCGTCCAAAGTGGCGGACTTGGGTGCGCCCGCTGTCTGCGGGATAGGGGTTTTGACAAAATAGTGCTTCGCCCGGATAACTAACGAGCCAAACACCCCGCTGACTGACGCCAGGAAAGCTGTTTTCACTCCCTCCAGCAGATGGGGCACGCTTTCTGACACATTCGTGGCATCAAAATGCAACAACGCCATGGCAATTCCGGAAAAACAGCCGAGAATGCCAACCGTCGTGAGAACTTCAGGGCCGTGAACGACGGAGAATCTGTCGAATCGGATAAACGTGAAGAATACGGTTAGACAGACATTCACAAGTATAAACGCCATGGTTGGCGTGTCCGCGAGCACTGCGCTGACGGGACCACCCGCCAAGGCACACGGTGCCCACGCTATGCACGATAGCAAAAGAAAAATTCTGGTTTTCATGGTTCTGGACTGGTCTCGATATTCGGCGCGGATTTATGCTGTTTAATTGGAATCGACCTTTCGTCGCCTTTGCGTCGTCGCTTGGCACGCCCCCGGGCGATTATGCTCCTGCCGCACTAACAAGGTACACGGCCCTTCCTTGTATAACGGGTAATTGTCGGCGAACTTGAGTCCGTACGTGGATGCACGGCGCAAAACCCCAACTGCCGTATGATGATGGATGGACCGACTGCGGCGGAGGACTTTGGATTTTCACGTCCGCTTCAGGAATGGCTCAATGAGCATGCTTGGGGCAGTACCTGGCTTCGCGATGAATTGGACCTCAAAACGCCGAAGTCTTTGCACTTGTGCGATGCTCGCGGCCCTTGGAAAAAGTGCTGAGTTAAAAGGGCATGTTCGTGGTGCATTAAATAACGGTGCGACCCTCACCGAGATTCGTGAGGTTCTGCTTCATAGCGCTATCTACGCCGGTGCTCCTGCCGATGTCGCGCTCGAAGCCGACCGCATTGCCGAAGTGAGTCATGTTCCAGTTGCAGCCGGTTTTGTCCGGCTGCTGCAGCTGCGGCCGAGGCACACGAATCTTCACGCCGTCCTCGACGATTTCCTGCAGTCGATGGATTCGCCGGTTGACCTCCTGCTGTAGTTGCGAAGCATTGAGCATTTTGCGTCTCATCGAAGTCTCCTTCCTGTTGCTCGAGCCAGTCTAGCGCAAGTGGTGCGGCCCGCAACCCGTCGCTAGTGCAAAGCGCCTGCGAGAAAAGCATGTGCTGTGCTTGCCCGGCCCGAGCAACTGTTCACCACGGCAATGACAGTGCAATATGGTTCGCCGATAGTTGCCAAAATCTGGAGGCGATGTAACAGTGCAGTCTCACACTGACGTACATGCCCATTTGGACCGCAGACAGAGAATGGAACCCGAAAGTTATAACGGCTACCCAATCTGGGGGCATGCCATTTCGCAGCAGGGTGGTTATGCGGCGAGCGGCACTATCACAATAGGAGCGAAGCTGGTCGAAGGTTCGGGTGTGCTTGCTTGAATCGCGTACCCCTTGTCACCGCCATGAGCGCGAGTGCGTAAGCAGTCGCGTCGGTGAGCATGTCCAGCGCGTCCGCCATCAATCCGCTTGACTGAGGCAAAAGGCCGGCCGCCATGCCGACAACGAACATGGTGGCGTCAACAAAAGTGCAGCGCGCAGCGTCTTGCGTTCGTTTTCGGTGTTCGCCGACGCGTGGCTGCAATCGCAAGACATCATCGATGTCTCCAGTCACCTCGCGCTGGTTTCCATTCTAACCCGTGTGTAGCCCGGTACATACGGTCGTACGTCACGAGCATACGGGTTCAACTTTACCTTCCAAGGGTTCGTAAGGCTGTGCCTATAATGAGCCGGGTCCGTTCATGTGCCAAGGGCGAAACACTTGAGCATACCGTCCAGTCGCGACCCGGACTCATATAGCGAACACAGTAAATTGACCTCAAGTAACGAATCCATCTGGGAACGAGCCCGAGTAATCGACGAGGCTGCGAACGAAGCGACAGTTGAAACCGAGCTTGTCCATCCCCTGCTCGACGCTTTGGGATACGGATTCGACGACATCGCTTCCAAGCATCGCGTCAAAATTCAGGAAGGCCGCAAAGTCGCTTATAAGTTCGCGGACGTCGTGGTTTTCGACGGTTCGTCACGCGACGAGGGCAACGCGCTTTTCGTGGTTGAAGCTAAGCGGCCCGGCGAGCCCCTAGAACCAGCCCGGGGCCAAGCGGAGTCCTATGCGCTTCGGCTACGCGCCCTTGTTTCCGTCGTCACGGATGGTCGAACACTCGAGGTCTGGCAGTATCGTCGAACAGGCGGCTCGGAACTCGTCATCAATTGTCGAGTCACCGACCTTCTCGCTCATCGCGCCAAAATCCAAGCGCTCCTTGGTCGGGAAAGTCTAAAGGCGTATCGCACGCAGATTCGTGAACCCGACCTTCGAGACGTTGCATGGGACGTGTCGGCATACGAGAGCGCCGAAATACAGCGACTGGCGGCGGGCCACGAGACGGTGCACCGAACTCTCCTTCAAACCGAGTTTCCGTCTCAAGAGTCGAAACCGATTTCAGCCGACGAGTGCCAGGAGCTCGGTCCGTTGACGGTGATATATGCCCCATCTGGCATGGGAAAATCGTTCTTCTTGTCGCGGTTGTTTGAGCAGGCCTTACTACGCCGCCGAATTCTGATGGAACGCCCCATTCCCGTGGCAATTTCGCTACCGGACGCTGCGGCGGCGAATTGCGATATCAGACAGTTCGCATACGACAGAATCGCTGCGCACAGTTCGCAATTCACTCGGTCGATGCTCAGTGAGGTCCTCCGCGTAAGGGGATTGGACCTGTATTGCGATGCATTCGACCGCGTCCCAGACGCCAGACGTCCGCATCTGGAGACGGAACTGAACCTGTTGCTCAGAGATTCACCCCGCACGAGATTGACAGTGTTTTCGCGTCGGGGCACGGCTCCTCAACTCAAAGCCGCTACCTACTATCTTCAACCTCTAAACCGTGAGCAACAGGAGGCACTGGAAAGGGTCATCCGGCGCGCAAAATCGCCATCGAACCGTGACGAGTTCGCGGTTGTCGCGTCGTTTCTGCCCGACTTTTTCAAACGAATCGCGGGTAGCCCGCTTATCTTTGCTCGGCTAGTTGAGTTTCATGTGGAAAATGGAAAGCTGCCGACCGATTTGTCCGAGCTGTTCCGATTTTGGTTGGGGGAAGCACTTCGCCGCCGTGAGCACAAGCCTACGGCATACGCAGCCCTTGTCAGCGCTTTGAAGGTCGTCTCGCTCCGAACTTGGGACGGCGCGGCCACTGTGTGGGAGCTATCCGAAGCCCTGAGTGCGAGCGGTCTTCGCATTGAATTTCTCGATACCCTCGTTGAATTGGGCGCAATCATCGAAAGCGACGGCCGCTTCGAAGTCGAGCACGAGGCGCTCGCTGATTATCTGCGCGCAGAGTCAACCGTAGAAGATGTCCGCAGAGACCCGGGCACACTAATCCCCCCGAGTCGCCTTGACAGCGATGCATTCTTTCCCATCCTTCTCGCGGCGCTAACGACAGACACCGATGCCCAGCGAAAGGTGCTCGCAGAGCTTACCGCTCTTGGGATTGAGGGCTATCTCGGTGCAGTTCGCTTCCGGGGGAGGGAGACGCAGGGCCTGCGCGCCCTGTCAACTGCAGACGTCGAAACCAATATGGCTCTGGAGGTCGTCGATGGCTTCATGGCGCCGGCGAGCCGGTTCTTTTCCCCGCTACTGCCAGATTTGATAATGGCCGCAACAGGAGTCCGCGCGACAAGCATCCGTGCAGCCGTGAAGCTCTCCGCGCAGGGCACTGCTCTTCAGTTAAAGCTCTCCGGCGGGAGCGCCGAAGAGACCGATGAGGACCAGTACCACGAATCCCGTCTCGGCACAGGAGACTTCTCACAAAAGGGCCGTGAGATTGGCCTGGAAGCGCTCCACAGCGCGTTAGACAAGCTCATATCGAACTCCCGCTTGAGCGGCGGTCCAGTTTGGCATGAAGAGAGGCTGTTGAGCCGCCTGCGCCTCCTCCTCGTGGGGCAGGCTCCGGTGGAGCCCTCCCTCAATATCAGCCAGCAGCTCGCATTCTGGGAAAACCATCGAGGGGAAACTTTTGTTTGCTCAATACGTGGCATACCTCGTACGGTCGCCGTTGACGAGATTCTCGTCGACCTCGACGTATTGGCAACAGCAGGGGTTAGCGAAGCTACTGTCTGGTGGAACAGTCGCGACGACGAGCAATGGTGGACGCGGGATTGGGACGAAAGCGACGAAACGTTAGAACGTTACTATGCGCGAACTGACGAAGCATACGCCGAGCTTGTCGCCTCGAACTTCGGTGAGGTCGCGGGGGACTTGGCGACGTACACGCTACTGCCCCGTTCGTGGGAGGTCTATCTCCAACCGAAAAGCACTGGTCGCAGACCATGGGTTACAGCGCTATGGCATCCAGTCGAGGACCAAACTGAGGTCGCCGTCCGTGTAGTCAGAGGCACGCCGGCCGAAGGAATCGCCGACTTCAGCTCCGGTTGGTTCGACGAAACCGCTGCCAAGTTAACTTCACTGGGGCGGCGGTTTCGAGACATCGCATATGCCACAGGCATTCCGCCGTCATTTTCGGGACGCACCCTCACGGGCGGGTACGACGGCAAGACGGCTGCCCTCAAATCCACTTGCCAACGGTTGCGGCATGAATTTCATAGTTATTTTTATCAGGTCACAGGCAGGTCGTTACCCATCGGTTCTGAAGAGTAACTGTCACCATTCTGCGAGGCGTATGGCTCCGTCCAACCATGTCACCTTAGCTTTGAACCAAGCTCGATGGATAAACGGTTTGCCGACCGTTCCTCCGAGACATCAGCCCGAACGTCACCGTGGACTCTATTTTCTCATTTTCCTTCGACTAGCCGTCGAACTTCGCAAACCCGCTCGGCACCGTCAATGACAACCAACGCTATCCCGCGCAGCCTGTTCAAGTACCGTTCGTTCGAAACAAACACGATACGCATGCTCTGCCAGGCAGAAGTGTTTTTTGCGAAGCCGTCGACGTTCAACGACCCTTTCGACTGCAATCCCACAGTAGTTCCTGACGTAGATGCAAAAGAAGTCGAGCGGCTGTGGAAAAACCTTGCTTTGAAGCGTCAGGTATCAAAGGACACGCCAAAGGCGATGGCGAAGGAAAAGGCTCTTCGAGAACTCGGCGAACACAGGTATAACGCGACCGAATACGGTGGGCGCCATGACGATGGCGGCAACGGCTCCGAGCTTTACGTCAAGTACCTCGTTCGTGACATCGATGCATATGTCAAAGAGCGTTTCAAAGAGCACGGCGTGTTGTCGCTCGCAGCACGCTGGAACTGCCCTTTGATGTGGAGTCACTACGCAAACGAGCATAGGGGCATCTGCATCGAGTACACGACGGACGACCATAGGTGTGGTGTGCTTGCCCCTGTGAACTACAACTCGTCGCGGTACTTGAAAGTAAGCGATTTGATAGAGTGGCTTCTTTGTTGCTCGCCTGCTGCGCGCGACAAGGTGTTCGAGCAGTATTTTCTGGCGAAAGCGCCTCAATGGAAATACGAAAGGGAATGGCGGGTCGTGTCGAAGGCGAACGGTCGTGACAGCAGACCCTTTCGTATCGCATCAGTCCATTTTGGAGTGCGCTGCGATGCGGCAATCATCACAGCAGTAGTCAAACTTTTGTCAGGCTCGGAAGACGATATCAGGTTTTATTGCATGGCATCCCGTGATGATGGTTTCAAATTGAAGCGTTACGAGGTTGACCCTAGTGAGATTGAGGTTTTTGGTCTGCGCAACTCGCCATACTTCGAGCTTGACGACTTCGCCTTCGAGCCAACCCAGGCACTCGGAGAAATATCGGGGGCCAAGCTTTCCGATTAACAGCAGACTTGGTGGCACATCTACGCTGCATTGCTGAGCTCGCATCCTCCAGGGGTCTTCCATTTGGACGCGCGACGCACCGGGTTCTTTGCTGAAAGAAGGCGGTCATGCAAAGCGACACCTAGGTGGTAACAATAGCGCGTGTCTCCTGGTCCTATGTCGCGCTCCGGTGCGAAGACGCCAGCGAATCCACATAAAGCGCCGTGAGTTGTTCGTCGGCAACTTTGGATACGGCAGCTAGTACGACACGGGTAGTTATATACAGCCGATGTCGCGCCAAGCATTAATGCTTTGCCCATTCAATCTCCCTGATAACGCATCCTTTGACCGCCTGGCTCGAGGAGCTGCTGCGCTAACGCGAACAAGTTGCGGCGCAATCTCACCGTCGCACCTGCGACGTTTTCTCACGTCTTAACGGACAGATTCGCCGGGGTTTACTGCGGAGGCTTATCGACCTGGGGCGCGCGCGTGCACGAGCGTCCGCCGAAGCGCGTCTGCGCAAGGCCCAAGCGAAGGACTAACAGACTCGATTAACGAGACCGTGTTTCAGCAAATGAATGATGCCGACTTTCCTGCTTCACTGGCGCTGGAAGATGTGTTCATCGGCGGCTGATGTAACATCGATGAAGCCACCGCTGTCTGTCCGGCACGCAGGTATGGAACATCGTGTCGTGCCGCCGTCGAGGCGGTTCCGCTATTTGACGCGGTGTCCCTGCGCATCAACAACAACCTCACCGTCCTCTTTCGTGAACGGCACACTCCGGTCCTCAGGCATGATATCGAGAAGCACTTCTGACGGTCGGCACAAGCGTACGCCATGCGGTGTCTCCACGAACGGACGGTTGATGAGAATCGGATGTTTCAGCATGGCGTCGAAGAGGTCATCGTCGCTAAGCAGCGGGTCGTCAAGGCCAAGCTCGGCGTAGGGGTAACCGTTACTCGTTATCGGCTTTTGTTTGCGCGACAGAGCGGTGTACGGAATCTAATCGTGACGCCTGAAGGCCAATGCCGACCACGCCGCCAACATCATCTGGGGGTGCATGTGATGTTGACCTTCATGGCGTCATTGCGAAAGAAGGCCTGCCAAATCGCGCCACGACTTACGTGTCCGCATGCTTTTATCCGCATCGGCAAGCGCATCCAATATCGCGCCCAACTGATATGGGGCACTGGACGAGTTGAGACGGATGCTCTTCGTCAACACGGCAAGGGTTTCCTCGGGCCAACGTGCAGCTATCGTGGTCCCATCTTGAACATCCAACAGGCCGAAAATCAACGTGTCAGGATAGTCAACGAAAGTGAGGTACTCGTGGATGGCCTGTACTACTTCGGGGAATCGGTCCGTCATACTTGTGGCGATGCGAACCATGCACTCGGTGGTAAAGCTGGTTCGATAAATCACCTCCCTCGGCCACGCGGATTGAAAAAAGCTCCGGCCAAAAATTTCCCAGTTTTTTCCCACCGGTACGATTTGCTCGACCCACCACAAAGCAGCTTGGCGGCCAGACTCGCTGCAGGCACGGAGTGCGACTCTGCATTCGCTGAAGCTCACAAATCCTGTGCTTCCGACGTTCCAAAACGTCGCTTGCACAAGCATTTGAGCGATGTTTCGGTCTGCGCCGTCGTCAAGTCGACTCGTGTTCGATTCGTGCAGAATCTTCAAGAAATCTGACTTTATGGCCTTAAAGAATGCAGCCGGGCGTGGTACCTGAAACTCCGCGATTGCGCCCGCCCAGAACGACTCAGACAACGCATCTCCCGTCGAAAGATGGCGAAGGATGTAACGTTTGAACCATGGTCCATCGACGAAATACAAGAAATTGAGTCGCCTCCCAAGCAGGATGGCGGCATGCGATGCTCCTTCTCCCGGTGCGCTCAATATGTTGCGCAGTCTCAAGCGAAAGTCGCGAGAAAATCCCTCGCCTTTATCGAACTTCCTGTCCCCGAATGTGTTGAACAACGCATCCAGCAAGTGCCCGATTGGGCCGTTGATGGCGTGGGTCACAGTCTTCGTTGAGCGCGGGTTGTCCTCCGAATCCGTAGAGGAAAAGATAGCGCTGGCCGTCGCCATTTCTCTCTTCTGACAGAGGGCGCTGAACAGGCCGTCCCAAATCGACCAGAACTCGAAAGGGGCAAGTTGATAAAGACGGGCGGCGAAAGTCTCTACCCATCTTGTGATTTCGTGCCGAAGCTCGAATATCGTCTCTACAGGCAAAGCGGCAAGCCGGCGAGCACACATCAGAAAGAGCCTATCGGATGTCGACGATGGCCATGTCGAGATGAGTTGGCGCCAAAGGAGAGCTGGAAAGCTTCCCCTTCTACGCTCGATGGTCAATGCCAGAAACGCTTTTACTGGATGATTTTCAATCAGACCAGCGAAGGGGCGTTCATCAACGAAGTCATTGCGATGGCGTCCTGACAGCTCGAGCGCGCGTGAAACAATCTGCCCGGTAGGAAGATTGAGGAGGTCGCTCGGGTCTTGACGTTGCTCTACCCAACCGGTTTTACTGTCCCAATCGTGGTCTGCTCCGCGTTCATGTTCGATGGACCAATCTTTTGCTCCTCGAATCATCGTGAGAGCTTTTTCGGCGCTGGCAGATAGCACACATCCGTTTCGTTGCAGCCATCCCAAAAACGTCCCAGCGTGATATTTTTTTGACGCGGAATGCTCTTTTACTGACTCGCCGTCGTAGCGCTGACGGCCTTTCAGAATGCGACGCTCGATACCACGTCGGCGAGCATTGGGGAAGTCACTCCAGCGCGCTCTCAGTAGGTGAAGTAACTCGCGTTGGACATACGGATTCCAGAAGATATCATTCGGAAGACCATCAATGCTCAGTCCAACCGTGAAGCCTTCGAAGAGACTCTGGTCCATCCAGAAGTGTAGCTGCAGCCTCGAGAAAAAATACCCATCAGCGTCTGGCCAAGCATCCATCTCCTGTCGCAGGGAACTCGGAGACAGTTTGCGCAGTCGCTCACAGAGGTCAGCGAACCACAGGAAATCCGCATCTATCCCGGTTAGGTGATTCGGCCGGGAGCCGCTTTTATCTTCTGGGGAAATCGCTGGCGCCCGATAGAATTTGTGCGAACCCTGAACGTCATCTAGAAGCGTTATTGCACGCTCAAGCGCTCCCCGCATAATTCGGGTGACCGGGCGCACAAAGTCATCAGGGACCTCAACGTCGGCTCCTCTGCGATTATGTGTCTTGACGTCAAAGCGAACTAACTGCCCGACGACAACAGGTTCTCCGTTGACCGGCGGACGGTCAAAATTGAAAACAGCCGGACGCGCGACCAGATATGGCTGAGCGAGGACCTGGAGCTCCCGCAGGACTGCATTGGTCCATCCCTCTGCACGAACCCGCATCTGAAGGTTGACCCACTTGAAGTCGTTTGTGGTTTCGCTCGAAGACGTCAGCGCTTCACACAGTAGAGACCAGACGCGTTTCGTCGTGGCATCGAGCGGCGAGACAGTCGGGGCCAGCATCGCAAGCCTGCGTCTGATGGCGGCAAGCATCGCGGGATGGAGCTCGTGCTGACGAACTGACCACCAGACAGCACTCGGTTGCTCTAAGACACTTATGAACCATTGCATAAGGTGCCTAACACGAGTGCCAAGCGGCACCTCCCGGCGGAGCACATTTGAGAGACTAGAATTGAATGGCTCGACAGCATCTGCGGGCAATGTAGAGAGAAGGTCAAGGCCTTCTTGAACAATGCGCGGACGAGCTGATACGGCGCGCGGCGGGTCGTCATCGAGTCCATAGTCTTCGTGAGGGTCGACGTCAAGCGGCCGCAGTGGCTGGCGAGCCTTCTCTACTCGACCATACCTAGACAATTTGTCAAAAACGAAAATCCACTCTGCTGGCGGCGGCATTGATTCCGCGAATGATTTTGCACCTTCCGTTGTTGCGACCAAAGCTGCTACCTGACCTCGTTGAAAGGCACGCAGGGCGCGCGGCGAGGTGCGGGCTAAGGAGATGACTTGTGATACCCAAGCGTTCTTGTCGCTCGACCGCCTGGCCCAGGCTTCCAGTGTTGCCCAGAGACGTGAAAATTGGTCGTATCCAATCCCCACAATCCCCAATTCGCTCCATTTAGCACGCACATCTTCGGCTGGGCCTTGACCAAACGCGTAGATGGTACGCAGTTTCGACGACGAACTCGCAGAAAGCCCTTCCAGCAGGTATCGAATCGGTGGGTCGCCGGCTGAATAACCCAGCAAGACGACCACTCGACGCTCGAGCAGTTCTCGCATGAATACGGTCGACCATCCGTCTGCCAGGTAAGCTCTACCAAAATCTCCCGAACTAAGAATTAGATTTCCGGCTTCGTCATGATTGTGCGCTAGACGCCCATGCAGATAAACGATTCCGGTGGGCGACTCATTAAAAACCATCGACGGTAGTTGCGGGGCTGACCATCGCTGCAGTCTGCTATCTACCTTCTCGAACATAAGGTCGAAGTTCGTCGTTACGACGAAGGGCTTGCCGTTTGCGTCGGTCGAGAGTTTTAGTATCGATTCGTGGTTCTTCGTTTCGCCCTTGCGTGGCGTTTTAAGTAGCGCTCTCACCTCCGTTTCGATGGTGGAGCGGGGATACTCTCGCTGCAACATCCCAAAGACTTGGTCGAGCGGCGGCGCAAGCGCGGGGTCGTTTTCGCGTATCGCGTTGGCCATTGCGACGCCAACTTGAGACGTCGCGGGTACCCCTAGTCGAGCCATCACTTGAGTGGTAAGTCGGAAAAAGCTTGGCAAGCCGACGGGCATAGAAACCCCGGCCCCGCAAAAGAAAATGACCTCTCCCCGGTCTCTGTAAGCGAGCAATTCATTGGGAACGATTGGACCATCAGCGAAGAATCTCAGTTTCCGCTCCTATTCGAATGCATTTTTAGCACATGGTCGCCAGCAGAAAGATGTCCGAGTGTGATGATTCTCCGTCTGATGTTCTCCGAGGCCTTGCTCGAGTTCTCCAACTGTAGATAGTGTCGAACCCATGTGTTTCCCTCCAAGGGGAGAAGCTGGATTATTTCCAGCAACGTCCGGTGCATCACGCATGCACCAATTCCGGTGAATGACGGTGATGACGTCGTAGACTTCACTCGCAAGGTTTCGTCGGCGGGGTTGCGCCGGCGCGGCTTCGGCAATCAACCTTTGAATGTCCATTGAAGCGCTCGGCCTTCGACCCGTTAGTTCACACCCTCGTCCAATAGGTTCCCAGCTTCATCAATCAACAGTTCGCCACGAGCAACACCGGTCTCGCGGCAGAGCCAATGCTCATTGTCTTCAGCGAACTGGCCGTCCCGTTGCGGCAGGCCGCGAAGTATCTCGACGACTTCCTCGCGACTGTAGCTTCGAAGCATGTTGGCGACAGACCGAATACGCTGAATATCTGTCGGCGCCGACAGTACTCGCTCAATGAGGATGTGATGCACCGCCTTGAAATCGGGGTTGCTCGCGGAGCGAAGCGCATACTCCACCTCGTCCTGCTTGACGAATGGCGACCTTACAAAGCGTTCCAGTTCTGCGGCGGGAAACGAATCGAAAACGTTCGCGAAAATCTTTGCAGTCAGGGGCGCAAGCGCCTTGCTGCCAATCATTCGCTCAAAGAGATGCCCGTCGAAGGACGACAGTGGTGGTTGACGCTCAAGTATCCGCTTGGCTTTCTCGTCGTCCCCCAGGAGACCTAAAACGACCGTCGGTATAGCCATTTCCGGAACCAAGGCAAACGCCTCTGGCGACATGCTGTCACTCCAATCACGAAGGAATCGGGCAGCCACATACCAGTTCGCAAACGGTATGCCCTTGGCGAGTGGAGTGTCCACCCCGAGTTGCAGCCCCGTTTCACTCGCCCATTCCACATAGGCTTTGAGAACCAGCTTGGCGTGATAGCCACTGAAGACAGGCGGCTCCATTGTGGCCAAATTCACCAGCCAGAAAATGCCAGCGTTCTTTGCGCGAGACGCGGCGAAAATGATGGATTGGCCCACTATGGCGCTCATTTGCCCACGGTTTCTCGAAATTAGCTCCTGCACCAAAGTCTCGGGAGCGTCTCGCAAATGTTGCATGACTTCAAGAGCTGGTATCTCCGCCGCGCCGTCGAAAGTAGCTGGCAACTGCCGAATAAGTTCCGGTAGCACCGCCGAACCTCGTTTCTCAATCAGGACCCGCCATCCGCATTCGTAATAACCAACCGCAATCCACTGGCGTGCGGTCTCTTCGTCTATCTGACTGCTGACGTGGTCTTGAAGAGCATGAAGATGCGTCGCTCCCGGAGAGGAAAAGGCCAGCCTCTGAAACTTTGCCAGCCACGGGTCGCCGAGGCTCGCAATGGCGTAACCAAGATACTCTTGGGCCTGCAAAGCCATATCCGGGAACAATGCAAGGAGTCTCTCGAATACCTCGTCATTTCCGCAAGACAGTAGCACTTGATTGACGTGCCACCATCCCGGTGTCTTGGGCGTCATCACTTCGGCGTAGTGGTTCGCTAGCCACATTGCAAGTTCGACATTTGCGCGCCGCTCGCTCGTGAAGCGAAGCAGCCACGGCTCTGCAGTCAACAAGTCGATAAGGAGTTCGGCGCACCATTGAGGAACTCTGCCGGAACATGCCAGCGCGACTCCAACCGCGATTCGAGGTTCAAGGCGTCCATCGCTGTACATTTTCTTGAGCCATGGTAGCCAAGCACCATTTCCACGGGTTGCAACAGCATCCATCACAACAGACGTCCCAGGCGAGCCGACCCAGGCGGCCAGGTCCGCTCTGTTAAGAAACAGCGATGCTGGGTCCAGGGCATTCTGCAAGTCAGGAACATACACCCGCGCAGCCGACAGCTCGTCTATTACCAAAAGAGCTTGTCTTACATAGTTGCTGCGGCGTGAACGAAGTCCGGCGACCGCAGCTCGACACCGCACGGCAAGCGCCTGGTGGGTGAACATTTCGTCTAGCTGGTTTGCAAGAACATTGTCGATTGTCGACGAACGCAGACTTGCGTCGAACGATGCGGCGAGGACTGCATCGCGGGATGCCGTCTGTGCAATCAGGGCCGGGTCCGGCGCCTCGTCGGACTGCAGGGCGAGGTCATAACTCTCACGCGTGCTCAGTAACAAGATTGCATCTTCGGTCCGACTTTCGCGAAGGATTCCGACGCCCGTTAGCCAGCTCCAGTATAGGTCGTGCACCGGCAACGCATTCTTTCCCCGCTCGGTTATGGTTCCCAGCTTCATGAGCAGTTCAATCGGTTCTGGGACATTTCGGAGCGCGGCAGCCCTCTTCAGCGCGGCAATCAGTTTGGAGTAGTTCCTCTCGCGACTGCTCGTCAGAGAGGACACTGCATCTGCCAGCGCGCCCTCGAACGTTTCGGGTAGGCGCTTGGCGACATATCGATGAAATCGCGAGAGTAACTCGCCTGGCGACGAAGCCGAGCCGCCGAGCAGGAGAAAAAGCGAAAGGACGAGCGGGAGGCGAATCATCTCCGCCAGTCGGTCGTTGACGCGCGACGAGTTCGGGAGTGCGTGCGAAACCGTTCTCTCCACGACGTCGGGCGACAGTAACTCAAGGGACCAACAGCGGAAGATTGTGTCCGAGGCATCGCTATATCGGGCGCACGCGATTACGTAGCCGCCCGCAAGGGATGCCAGAAGTTTGCTTCGCTCGGCGAAGTGTTCACCAATTGCAAATTCCGTCCACCCATCCAGAAGAATGACGACCCTAGGGTCATGAACTACCTCGGATGGCTCGCGGTCATGCACGACTGTCCGGATTGGTGCCAGGGCTTCTTCCGCGCTATTAAGCCCACCGATAGAAAGCAACAGTGGCACTTTGGCATCAACGAGGTCCGGTAAATTGCCGTCGCGGGCATTTACGTGAGAGGCAAGCCAAGATTGAGACGTCTTGCGGAGCAAAGAGTCTGCGAAAGTCCACAGAGCATGCGTCTTGCCAGCCCCGGGTACGGCGTAGAACAGGTGAGGATGTTTGGGTTGGCTTAGCAGGTCTTCGATTCTCAACTTGACCGGCCGAGTGTCTTTTCCCGGAGCAGGCTGCTCCACGAGCCAGCGCGGAACCTGGTCCAAGGTGTTCAACGCGCGGGCAATCGTCTCGTCTGCTTCGGGGAAGTGCTTTAGTATTGACGGTGGCTTGCCCAAGTTCAGGAGGGTGCTGGCGAGTTGCGCGAGCGCACTCCGCTCAAGTGTCAGAACTTCCGTTGTGCGCTGCGGCGCAGCCGCAGCCGACACCAAGTCGGTTAGAACCTGAGACGGCATCGGAATCGCAGTGGCTCGAGCAAACTCCAATTCGAACTGCTCAGCGGTCAGCTCTCGCGTTGGGCTCTGCAACACAGTTTTCAGAACAAAACCAAACAGCGTGTCGTACGCGTCCGATGCCGACGCCAAAGTCGCGTTTGCTTTGGAGCGAATGCTGACCAGATATTCACGGCTCGCTCTTTCGACTTGTTGCCAATCGGGTTGGCCGCAAGCGAAGTCAAGCGGCCGTATGACGTAGTTTCGAATCTCGTCGTGCGTAGATTCACGCAAGAACTCTGCAAGGGGGCCGACTGTGAATCGCTTCTTGAGCGCTGCAACTAAATTGTCCATTTCACCGCCATCAGACGCAGTTTTCCATGCGTGAAGCGCGGCAACCCCATTGGGAAGCGAGTCGATGCGTTCGCTGCCAACGGGTGAAGTGGTGAGAAACGTGAGGTGTACGGGGCGTCCGGGATTGGATTTTCGTAGGGAAAACAGATGCTCTATCGCCTCCTGCACGTCCGGAGAGTTCAGCGTAACCGCCCCCGATTCACGAGTATCTTTCACTTGGCAAGCGCGTAAGATGTCATCGAGACTTCCAGGGGCTCGCAGCACTTCCGCATAGTCCTCGGCGACTTCGAGGTAAAGGCGACCTTGTGACGGAAGCCTAATCCATGCCGCTACAGACGCATGCAGCTGATAGATATAGCCTCGCAGCGATGCAATCGCTTGCCGCTTCAATTCGTCCGGTCCGACATTCCACGTACTGTCTTCGTCCCCGAATGACGCGATTTTGTGGTCCACCATCCTCGTCGCTCTCTATGTGATTGTGTTAGATGCTCGGAAGCAATCGCTGGCCTTGAGCCGCCGCTTAGTTTGTGACTAGCGGACCGCACGAATCGTGGGAACAATAATGATACCTGTAGGAGGTCTCATAAACTGAGAAATCGACCTTTTCTACATAAGGCTCTCCAGCCGATGCGGACGCATAACCTGAGAAAAACCGACGCGTAAGCTGATAAATTCCAACCGAGGCCTCTTGAATTCGGCGAGACCAAAGCTGCAGAAACGAAGCTCTCCCGTCATCACCCGAGGTCAGCCCACGCGATGCCTATCGCGCAGTCAGCAGGATGGTTCGCAAAACCCGGCCCGACGCTGCTACATCCCGCGAGCAATGCCATGGCGACCGAACTGGCGATTATCCGCCGAGCGTTGGACATCGTGTCAGAGCAGCGGGGGCAAGCGATTCGAGATGCAGGACATACCGCCCGAAGACCCGCAGACATACGAGATGATTTCGGCAACAGATACGGCACGTGGCAATGCCAAGGGGAAGTGCGACACTTGGTGGCCCAGCGACTTGTCGACATGTCGCATCTGCTGGGCGGCTTGCAATCCGCGAGCAGAGATTTCTGCTGAAGAGGCTGGCGCGCTCGCCACATGCCACCGAAACCCCTGGGTCTTTTGGATATGTTCAGAGCCAGTCAGAACGCGCGGCATAATAGTGTTCGGAGAAGTCTATCGGACAGAAAAATGGCCAATGAATCCGGGGCGGACGGTACTAGAGGGCGTGTGGATGTCTTTCTTGGACACGACATCGAAGACATCACGGAACAGCGATTCTTGCGCCGACTGTGCTTAGACCTCGAAGCGGTCGGCGAACCTAGTCTTGTGCTGGGCAACTTCTATTGTGGCCCCTTGCGCACGCAGATTGACTTCGTCGTAGTGACTGCACATGGAGCGACGGTAGTTGAGGTTAAGGGTTACCGCCTCCCTGTGGAAGGTGGTATGAACGGGCAGTGGAAGTTAGTGCTTCCGGATGGTCAACGTAGGACGATTGCTTCGAAGAACCCTTTCCGACAAGCAATCGATGCCCGCTACGCTGTCGCAGACGAACTGTCCAAAAAGATGGACATCGACTCGGGCAGCGCAAAGCAGGCGGTTGGCGGAAACCTATGCCTCTTCTTAGAGCCCCTCCCTGGCTGTAGCATTCCAAACGGCAACTTCAAATGTTCCGTCGGGGGCTATCGCCAGTTGCTCTACGAGATAAAGGCTTCTCGTTCAGGCGCGTTGTCACTCGACACGTGGCGAGAATTCGCTACGAGAACTGGCTTGGCGCAACAGCTGAAAGGGGGTGAGCCGAGTGATGCGGACCGTTTTGCCGCTGAATATGCCTCACAATGGCAAGATACTATCGCTGCGGCCAGTAAACCTTTCGTCCCGCTATCGCTCTCGGTGGACGGAAGAGAAACATCTCTGACCGAGTGCGTTCAGCGACTCCAAGAAGGCAGCAGCTTACTTATCGTAGGCAGCTCAGGGTGCGGAAAATCGCGAATTCTAGAAGAATTATCGACGCTAACAGCATCGGCAGGAATGTTGCCGATGGCGGTTGAGGCACGGGTCTTCGACGGTAAGCTTCGTCCCCTGCTAGAACGTTCGGTCGCGCTGTCCACGACTTTCTCATTGAAGGATGTGCTGCGAAGTTCGAAACAGACAGTCAATGCAGCTGTCCTGTTCGTCGACGGGTTTAACGAATGTCTCCCGAAACATCAGCCATCTCTCTTACGTGCTCTGCTCGCGTTGCATCGACGCTACGGGATACAAGTAGTGGTCGCGAGCCAGCGCGAAATCGATATCCCATGGCTTCCCAACAGTGTTGCGAAAGTGCCCGAAGCGACGCAGTCTCATCTCCGAGCGGTGCTCGAAGCGCACCTCTGCCGCGCGGCTGAGCCGGCGGAGCTTGTTGCGTTTGAGGTTATTGCAAGCGCACAAGATGCCGAGATTCTCGCAGGCGTGATGGCAGAAGAAAGAGGATTGGATGGCCGGTTCTCACTCTACACCGCGTATACGCGTCAGCGCCTGGCGGCCGACGCAGGCGAAGGACATCGGGCATTGAGCACAGTAGCCGGGAGAATGCGGGAGAGGTTTGTGTCGACCGTTTCCGAGCATGAGCTTGTGCGGGAACTGACTTCGGTGCTTGATTCGGCGGCTGCCGCAGAGCAGCTATGGCAGGTCGCTAGGCAATGTGGTCTACTGGTTTTTCGGTCCGGAAGAGTTTTTTTTCGGCACGACCTGATTGCGGACTATTTCAGCGCAGTATTTTTGCTTGAACAGTGCCGTGACATTTCGGGGCTTGCCCAAGCCTTAACCAGGCCAATCAACGAGCCGCTTGCTGGGTTTGTTGTCGGCGGTTGCGACAGCGTCTCCGATTTGGAAACGCTGTTGGAATCGCCACCAACTGAGCTATTAATTGCCTGCATTGACGGCAAGTGCGGCGCAAGAGCTCGGGCCTTTGTCTTGGACCGAGTGCGCGATGTGCTGGACATCGCAGTCGAAGAATACGAGCAGCTGGTTCTTGAACTCAGTACGGACGAGGACGGCCGCCACCACGTATATGCAAGCCTGCCGGCGGGTGCGGAGAGTCGTTTATTTGAAAATTACATGACGGTCGTTCCGCATGCGCTAGGTCACGGTCTACTGCCGGATGTGATGGATGCGTTCGCACTTATCGACGGGCATATATGGAATGAAGCAGAGCGACTGCGGGCCGAATACCCGGACATAAAAATCGCATTCCGTCGGCGCGGGTACAACGCTATTTACAATCCGCCCGGTAACTACACTGTCAGGGCAATGCACGAAATACAGCAGGGTTTCCTGTATCGCCCCAGCGGGTCGGCGGCTCTAAACGCGGCTCTATGGAATCTGCTGTCCCATCCGCAAGAGCTTCGACCCGGGCAGTTGCTTATCATCGTCGGAGTCCTGAGTCGGCTAGAGCCTTTGGCCGCCTTGGTTCCACATGACTTCATTGACATTATCAGGCATCTCTGGGACGTAGGTATTGGGCGTTTGCGGCTTGAGGTCGTGGAACTTGTTCGCACACTAGGTCCCGTTCTTGACGTCGATGGTGAAGACGACCTTCGTACCTTGCTGAATTCATGGCTCACTGATAACGACCCTTTTACAAACGCGCTGGTGTTCGACGCGTTGCAGGGGGTCGGTGGCCCGGAAACTGACCTCTCGGTCGAGTCTGCGTATCAAGAGTTTATCGCCGCGCTCGAGATGCCGCCTTCCCAACTAGCCTCTGAGCATGCAATGCACATGTACGTATGCACGTTCGACCATCCTTGCGACTCCTTATACTGGGAAGCGTTTCGCGAACTGCTCACGGAAGCACAACGACAAGAGGTGCTGCTGAGAGCTGCACAAGCGACCTACGGTGACCTGACGACGCCGATGGTTGTTCGCGAGCTCGCACGGAATCCCGTATCCGAAGCGGTTTCATGTTTCCAGAAGTTCGCACAGGCGCCTGATTTGAGCGGTACGTGGGTGCAATCAGCGGTTGAGACATACCTTCTGTCAATCGGCGCACTTACTACCATGGGGGCCAACCTCGTATCCACTGAGGGGGACTCTCTCGATTCGTCGACTTGGCCGGTTGCCGCTGAGCTTCTCTATTTCCTCGCAGCCCAACCATTAGCCTCGCGTAGTCAGCAGCAAATGGCGCTATGGGAGCGGCTGGAGAATCGTGGAGTGGCAGAAGCTTTCGACATCGTGATGCACGTCGAGACAAGCTTCAGCTTTTGCGAGCAAGACTCGAAGATTTCGTTCATGCCGGGTTGTGCTAATGGAGTCCGTCGACTGGCGCGGGCCGTATTGAGTCAGGACTATCAGCCTGCGACGGAATTTCGCAAACTCGCAGAATGGCATGACCTTATGACTAAGCATCGGACGTTTGCGTTGCAGGTACTGGGTGAATTTGGCCGCAAGACTGACCTCGAATTGGTCAGGACTTGGACTGAAGACACGACGTTGGGCAGGCATGCAATCGCGGCTGCTAAGGCGCTCGAGTCTTCGACCTAAGAGCAGAATTGGTCACTTATGGCAAGCTCTACTTGGCAATCGGCGCAATATGCGAGGTGAGGCAATGGACGATTTCGAAGAACACAATCGGGATATCGCTGCGTGGTTGGAGTCGCGGCCGACGCTTACGGAAGAGAGGAACCATCCTAATCATTGGTTTAATCGAGGAGCTGACCTGCATGCATCGGCCGGGGCACTGTGGTACGCGATGGAGAATGATTCCGAAGAGCGCATTGCCGAAAAGCTGGGATTCTCGAAGGGTTTCAGCATGGGCGTTGCCAGCTATCCGGTTTACCACATGCTGTGTGGACTCGCTTTGGAAGTTATTCTGAAGGCAATTTTGGTTCAACGCGGCCTTCCATTTCCTAAGACCCATAGCCTCAGAAAGCTGGTTGGTCAAATAGGACTATCGAAGACAAATGATGAACTGACCATGTTCGATTTCTACGAGCACTCGGTTTTGTGGGCAGGGCGATACCCTGTGCCACTGAACTGTACGGATGACAAGCTTAGAAACTATTGGTCGCTCTGAGGGGACATACTGACGTCGCGGGTGAGCCTTGGTCAAAGTTCTGGATTAGAGATTCGCACCGGCAACGGCGCAACCGATTGGGAAAATTTTTCTCCAATGTGGTTGGAGATAGCATCGATGTTCAAGCACGCGTGAAGAAATTGGGTGCGAAGGCAGGGCCAATTTTGGGCGCCGCCCCCGACATACTGAGACACTAGAAACCGAATGAGAAAAATAACACTAGAAGACGTTACCAGGGCGCAGCAGCCGGTGCGATTGCACGCCGGGGACAAGATACTTCTGAACATGTGCAAGGACAATCCCGAGCATTCCGATGCTGGCGTCATTGCTTCAAAAATATGGATTATCGGCCGTGCGTATTCTGCATCGCTCGAACGCCATATGCACGAGAAGGTCGACAGCACAGAGGCGTTCCTGCTTGCTGGAGCTGAACTGCAAGGCAGGGACATAGACGAGCATCTCGATTCTGCCCGCACCCAAAACTTGACCTTCCGCACCGCGCCTAGCTACGCTCTGCGCGTTCACAAGATTGTTTTAGAAAAACTCCGGAAAATTGCGCGACGAGATGCGCGGCCATTTTGCTCGAAGTATCTTCACTTTCATAATGAAAATCTATTTCCTATTTTTGATAGTCGAGCGTGGAAGGCGATAAAAAAAATCGCCCCGCATGGAAGTACACTGCCGGCGATTGATTGCGACTTTGAGCCGGATAGCGAGTATGCCGATTTCGCAAAGCGTATTGTCTGGTTGCAGTGGAAAGTGGAATTGGAATTCGGAGTTTACATGTCGCTTCGCCAAATCGACCACTTGCTGCTGAACATATACGATACGTTATAACTATGGAGCAAAATGCTTGGGCCGACCTGTCGGCCTTGACCGCTTAACGCGTCCGCCACTGGCCGCACGATACTACAACACGAGATTGTAAGGTCCGGATGAAAGCAGAGATTTACGGTCCATTTCATTACCTCGTCGACCGAATCCTTCATCGGCGCTGTGTGCCATTGATTGGCGCTGGCATTTCTGTCCAATCAACGCGGGGTGGCCACGCATGGGATGGCCACAAAATATGGGAGCTCATCAATCGGGCTGTCAGGCCAACATTGGCTGCCCGGCTGGTGCGCTTCAGTAGCAATTCGAGCAAATTTCGAGTCTGCGCGCGCTGCAACGAAACCAAGCTTTTCCAATGACCAAGCCTACCAGGTCGCGTACCGAGATTTCGGCATTGCAACGCCTTCAAACTGTTTTTTGTGCGATTTGCGGCTTGCAAAGGAACAGAATGCGCTGACCAAGGCCTGCGAGGCATTTCTGTGGGAGCACGGCGGTTCAACGCAAGCGGCTTATGCGTCGCTTGTCGAGCAGCTCCAGATAAAAGAATTCACGAAGCTTGACCCGAGGCCTGCGCACTTCTACCTTGCATTCCTAGCAAGGGAGGGACTAGTCACTGAGTTCGTCACCACGAACTATGATTGCAGCTTGGAGCGTGCGTACGCGCTCACCTGGCGCAGACCCGGGTGTTCAAACGAGACGCTAATGCGTGCGGTCTTCAACCTGGACACCTTTGCCGAGAACGCGGCGATTAGCGCTGACAGGCAGCCTGGCGAGGACACCGCTCATGCCCTGCGCGTCTATAAGATAAATGGATGCGCTGCGGAGCTAAATGGAAATCCTGGTCACGCGAAAGATATTCTGCTCACGGCTTCACAACTGCAGGATTGGCGTGAGCGAAAATGGGCTGCCGACTATTTTCGGACAAAGATTCGCACGGCCTCTCTGGTAACGATTGGATTCGGGAGTGACGAGCCGCAGGTCGTTCATACATTGCAGCAGGTGCTGGAAGAATTCGCCGGGGTGCAAAAGAGAGACCCTCGGGGCATTTACGAGGCAGAGAACGCTCCCATCGTAACAACGTACGACCACTATCCGACATTCCAGCAGCTGCAGCTCGTTCACGGATTCGCAACATGGTGGACCCACAGACCGACGGACGGTGACGCACTGGTCATCGGGCCTTATGAGCGTGCTGTCTCGACGTCGGACGCCGACGCATCACTGGAAGCGCCTGACTGTTTGCCCGCAGACCGGCTGTGGGCTGATGTTTTTCAAGTGGTGTTCTCGCGGCTGCTCTGGAACAAACTGACAGAAGCAGCGGTGATAGAAAACTCGGCCTTTACCGCAGCCATACCTCATGCGAACAGGCTGTTGCTCGCGCTGGCTGCCGAGGTCGAAGGTCATGTTTCCGGGCAACTTCGCAACCCCGGTGCATCGGTGCACTGGCTGGCGGAGCCTCATGCGTTCGCTGTTTCAGGCACGGCACCCCGTCCGGCCATCGGTCGTTGCCTGAGCCATATCCGGGATGCGGGAGCCCATCCGGACTATTACTCCGCAATCAATGACCATCCAAATCTCGTTGCTGAACTGGCATTGCTCTTTTCTCTACTTCGAAACGGCAATGGAGGCGGAATCGGTGGGGCATCTAACGAGTTGGAATGGTGGGAGCGAGTGTCGTTAATCTTTGGCGGCCCCATTGAGATACGTCTACCCAGTACCGACGGAGAAAATGTTCCGGAGGCAGCCCTATATATTTCGGGCCGTCGCCTGTTTGAGGACGGGAAGTGCCTGACGATTCCCGGACGGATTGGCCCGATGCAACGCGTCGAGTTGCTTGTCGGCACATCAGGGGCAGGCAGCAGGCTCGTTGACCGTCGGGCGTACATTCTGAGCGACGGCATGCGCACGCCTGTCGTGATTGTGAGAGTCGACTGGCGAAGCCTGTTTCCAGACTCATTACCGGAGGCATCCCTCTCCGATGTTCCACAGCGCATCAAAGAGGTGGTCCGTTTTCCTAGCAAATTTCGTCGTCGACTGGACTCCAGTGTGCGTACCAATCCATCCTTACAGCGCCGGGTTACTCCATGACAGCCACTCAACAGACTATTTCCTTTGCATTATCGGACGAGCGGCGGGATTCTGACGCCGAGCGTGTACACCTCCGCGAACACAAATGGTTGGTGTGGGGGCGGCTGTTTGTCTCGCCCGTCATGAATGTGGTTGATGCGACCGCAAAGCCGCTGGGACAGGATACGGTCGACAACGTAGGGGAGGCCGCAGCATTGCGTGACGAAGTGTGCGACCTCATTGACTGCCTGTCGTCGGCCGGAAACACTTCACCGCTGACTGTTGTCGTGCGATGTGACGCCGCGACATTCCCTCACTGGCACCGGTTGGCTGGCGACCAGGACTGGCTACGTGGGACGTTTGCCATTCACCCTTTTGAACCAGCGCGATATGTCGCTGCGGGCTTTGCTGATGCCAGCCTGTTCACGTCGTTTGTCACGGACTCGTCAGCCGACAGCGTGAGCCAATACGCGCTACGCTCCTTAAGCGAGCCTGAATATCTGGATGCTGTGCGAATGCGAATGAAGGAAGGGGCAAAGTCGGCGACGCTCGCGTATCGTCTGGGTAGTCGCGTGCTGGAAGCCTACGCAGAACAGGGGGTTGGAGTGGCAGGACAACCGCTTGGTCAATCGAAAGCCGGACGTGGCGTGCGGCGCTGGCTCGAATACGATGTCATAGCGCGGGCCAACGAACTTATGGTGTCTGACACGCCGGCTTCCGAAACGGGAGAAGAGGAATGAGGCCGATTCAGAGTCTGCAATTGCATAACTTCCGGGGCTACGTGGGAGACCACAGGTTCGACCTTGACGCTGACCTTGTTCTCATTACAGGTAAGAATGGGTCGGGCAAGACCAGCCTGCTGCTGGCTATCGACCTTCTGTTGAACGGTTGTACGACGCTAATCGAAGGCCTAGGCGCATTGCATTCAAATGGAACAAACGACGGTTCTGTGCGAGTTTCGGGTCCACAGCCATTGCACCTCAAGCTGTCCGAGGCGACGGGAAGGCGGGCCTACGCTAACCTGCTTGAACGGGCCCAGTTTTTCTTTCCCGAAGGCCTAGCTACGCCCGAAAACTCTCAAGATATCCTGTCTATCGTGGCCCCAACGTCCAACACATGGGAGGCAATTCGCGTTGCCCTGAACGAGGCCCAGACGGAACTGGCTGACGCCAAGTCTTCTATTCTCGTCAAGGAATTTGAGGTCGAGCGGGAAAGACGGGCGCACGCGCAGCGGTTTGAAGCAGCGAAGGAGCGCTTCGCTTCCGCTGAGGCGCGCGACAACCCGTGCACCTCCGTCATTCTAGAGTCACGGAGCCTGCTCATTCAGAACGGAAATTTGGCAAACCACTGGCAGAGCCAGCTACGCAACCTACTCGAAAAACTGGGTGATATCGCAGGGGGTGCCGCAGGCATCAACCGGCGATGCCGCCGATACTCTGGATTCGATTGCAAAGGTTGTCGACGAGCTGCGAGCTCGGGCCGAGTCAACCGAAAGCGAGAAAATATCCCATCCGACTTCGTTTCAGGACGTCTGTCGGGTGCTGCGTGATTTGCCACGGGACAAGGAAATTGACTGGGGCAGGCTGGCGAAATCCGACTCATCTCAGGAAGTCGCCGCGTCACAACTGCTGTCAGAATCGCTTTCCCTGAAGAAGAAGGCGCTCACCGATACACGCGAGTGGCGAGGTCAGCTTGAAACAGATGCAAGCGCGCTAGCCCCGACGATGGAAACACTCATGCGGCAGTCTGGAAGCTGGATAGCATGTCTACAAGCTTTGCCGCCTGTGGGAATGCGTCCGCACAGTGTTGAACTCGAAATTTGGCTGTCGGACTTCGTGGCACGTGGTCCAGAGTTGCTGATGCAGGCGCAAAGTATCTGTCACGCACTTCGCCAGTCGGAGCTCCAGTTACTCACTGACATCTCGGGGATTGAGGTACAGGTAAATGAGCTTCGTGAACAGCAATTGCTGCGAGAAGCTATTTTGCCGCATGTGGATGAAGAATGGGTCGCAAGCGCGTCGACCGTGGGCGAGCTCTGTGACCGCACAGAGAAACGGGTCGGTGACAACCGTCAACTTCGTTCAGCGCTCGACTTGGTGAGACACGCATTCAATGACCTCTCGGCCGCAGCCCGGGCTTGGGCCAACTTGGAACGGGAGATAGAACGTCAGGCCTCCTTGCCGGGAAACAGTGGAGGGAAAGGTAAGGCCGAGAAAATCATTTCCGAAGCGGAGCGAACACTTAAGCAGGCACTGGGGAAAGACAGCCTGTTCAGTCTCACCACGATAATCGACGAAATTCAGTTGCGAGAACTGGTCAAGACATTGAACCGGCTTCTGGCCCGGTTCCACTTTCCAGCCGATTTCCTACCAATTGAACTGCAGCTTGTTTCCAAAAACACCAAGGTACCCGTGTACCGGTTTGCGTCAGCCCGTGGACCCGACTACGCCGGACTTTCTACCGGCCAGAAGACGCAGCTTGCTGTCTGTTGGTCCGTTTGCCTGAGCTATTCGTTGCGGGAACTGCTCACGCATAAACTACTGGCGTTTGACGACTTCACTACCGCCCTCGATATGGGGCAGCTCATACCGGCGGCAGGCATCCTCCGGCAACTTGCATATTGCACCTCAAGCGAAGGCAGGAGGCAGGTTATCGTGACGAGCCACCACGAGGACCTCACTAATCGCCTGCTGGATTACCTGTTGCCGCCTGAAGGCCGTTCGATGAAGGTAATTGAATTCCGAGAATGGACCCCTGCGGCAGGGCCTGAGTGGGAGCTGTATGACGTAAAGCCTGGCGTATCTCATGGTTCGGGCGCCGTGCTGGGAGCCTGGCTGAACGCGCAGTTGAGCGGACGGCCTGCGTGAATTTGATTGATGTCTGATAGTCCTGCTCTACATAGTGAGGTTCGATGCGCTGTTCGCTTTAAGGGATGGTGACTACGCTTGACCGACATTCACCCTCCTTCGGGCGAGCTAGATTTGTCGCTATACGGGTTTTCATTGGCGATAGCACATGCAAACCTTTCTCGACGTCTACGAATTAGCCGAGCGGCTTGGCTTGAAAGCAGAAACAATCGTTCGCAACGCGAAGCATGCACCGTGGAGACTACCACTGCGAGCGCAACTGGCGGACCGGCGCATGCTGCGTTGGCACGTCACCGAAGTTGAACGATGGATAGAGCACAGGCGGCACGTACGGGCAAGCGTCTAGGTCCCGCGCGTTACTTAGCTGCCAGAGTCGAGACGGCCATCGGCACGGTTCTCACACAGTTGTTGACAGCATCTGTGCTCGTGGCGACAGTGGCGGCTCGGCGTTATCGGGCGTACACAAGTGGTGGCACATAGACCCAAATCGCTAAAGACCGTCACTGGTCCTGCCGTAACGGTTGGTTGCACCTGTGAAATGCGAAGACCCTAACAGCGCTTTCGCACTCTCGAAGCTCATGGCATAGTGCGGCCACGTCCATTAACGGAGGCCAACATGTTAACCCTCGAACAGCTTCAGGAAAAGATGAAAACATTGCAGCTGCAAGCTGACGCATTGATTGCAAAAAAGACCCAGGCAGCTGTCGACCAAATTCGTGCATTGATGTTGAAGCACGGATTGACGACAGAAGATATCGACGCCAAAGCAAAGGTGAAGCGCCAAGCGAAAGCGGTGAAGGGTAGTGCCTTAAGCGGCAAGACTGGAGTTGTCAGCAGCGTCAAGGCTAAAACGGCACCGAAGTACCGTCACCCCAAAACGGGCTTGACATGGACCGGTCACGGCCGCCCACCGGCTTGGATTGCCGAGGTCAAGGACCGCACGAGATTCCTGATTGAAGGTGTTACGGACGCTGCTCCCGTAGCAAGCGTGGGTGCTGTGAGCAAGGCAAAGACTGCGGTCAAGAAGGCATCTGCGTCTGTCACTGCAACTTCCCTCAAGGGGCAACCGAAGGGGCCGCAGCCTGTCAAATATCGTGACCCGAAGTCGGGCGCGACGTGGAGCGGGCGCGGTCTGGCGCCGGCGTGGTTGGCTGGAACGAAAGACCGCAGCAAGTTTCTGATTGATGGCGCCGGCGCGGCGGCCGATGTGCGTGCTTCGAGCGAGACGAAGCCTTCGGCCAAAAAGGCGGTTGCCAAGAAAGCCGTCGGCAAGAAGGTCGCAGTGACAAAGACCGCACCGACGAAGAAGGTTGCGGTGAAGAAAGCGGTTGCCAAGAAGGCGGTGACCGCGAAGGTGCCGGCGAAGAAAGCGCTGCGCAAGAGCTCAGCCGTAACTGCTCCGGTGGCCAATGTCGAGTCTGGCGCCGAGTCGATGACCTGAGCGCAGTTGTCCGTTGCTCGGTGGAACCGCGATTCTCTGGTCCCACCGGGTGCGCCAATCTGATACGTCACTGGGCACTTCCGCCCGTCCTTCGTCCTCACCTCTCCAACGCGAGATTGTCGAGGCTAGTTGGGCGCGGTTTCCTCGCAGACGACAGGTTTCCGGGCGGACAGTTATATCGGTGACAATCGCCGCGCGCGCGGATTCGCAGGGTCGCAAAGCACATCGCGTGCAACTCGCAGGAATCTGTCACTTTATGCTCGCGCGAATTTCCGGAAAGGCAACTGCTGGCGAAGCTCGAGCGTCCTACGCTCCGCAGCCAACCGTTCCCTGTCGGCTTGTTTCGCTGCGATGTACCCTGTGAATTGCGTCAACTGCAAGCGCTTTCTGAGATATCTGTTCGTACAACTGGACCAGCGAGGAGTGCAACGCAGCGATGCGGGTGCGCCCGCACATAGACTCACACATGGACGGCAGCAGACTTGCCGAGTCAAGCGACCCTGCCGTGCCGACCACCGTAGCGACAATGCTGGCGGTGAGAGCAAGCTAAGTGAACTGCTCGCAACATATATTAATGCACTGCAAACACGACTTCTATATCGAACGGCGACGCAAGCTGAGGAGGTATTGATACCCCGATGCTGCTAGACGTTTGCTTGTCGCTTCTTCGTGAGCGCAAATGGTTCTGTACAGTCGATTGCGACGACTTCTAGCCCGCCAAGGTCAGGATGTGTACGTAGTAGTCGCTTCGCTTCATCGTTAAGATATTCGACCAGCTGGGATAAACCCAATTTCTGCCGCGTCTTGGGATGAGTCCATTTTCGAGGCTCAACAAGAAATAGCAGAAGCACGCCGTGCTTACTGTTACTTCCCCTTAGATACTGCCTCACGAGCTGTCGCTCTAGTGTATCGACGAGGTCAGCCGCACTGTATTTCCCGCAGGTTCTCCCGAGAGTTTTGATTTCGACGCACACTGCGTGCCCAGCGAGTCGTAGCTGTATGTCCGATTTCTTTCGAGCGTCTAACTCTTCCTCACGTGTTGTCGCATATGCCCGTTGAGGCCACTGATGCAGCTTCGCCGCAAACCACAATTGTAGATTTCGCTCTATGCGTCCCACGCGCGCCAGTATTTCACGCTCACTAAACGGACCCTCTTCAACGTTCAGCCTGATGTCGGCAATCCTCGCCAGTGCAAAATCGAACAGCTCAGCCTCCGTCCTGGGTGTCCGGAAAAAACTGTTTCCGAACTCAGCCACTTGATGAGGGCTCCATCTGTTCTCGCGTTCAGCCTCCGCTGTGGCATGCTCCAATATCAAGTTGCTCACAAACTCCTGTTCATGTCGGACAGTGGCCATATCCCTTAGCCGAATCAAAGCGGAATTCGCGCAGGCACCTGGTATCCGCGAAATCGCCGTGAGCATCCGGTCTCGAGCTTCTTGAGCGTGGTCGCGCTTGGTTGGCGAATAGGCTGCACCTCCTGCGCGATGAAGTTCGTTCTCGGGAAGTAGAGCGTTGCGCATATACACATAAATCTCTGCCAGGAGCGTTGCGGCGACCGCTGGTCCGTTTCCAGCAATAACGTCGTCGACAAAGGTGGACCCCGTCCGATTCCCAACGTCTTCCGCAATGGCTTCAGTCTGCGACTTATGGCTTTCAACATATCGCCGCAGGGAAGCCCAGGCTGCCATCGCATCCCACTCGGCCCATAGCGAAAACCACACTGCAATGTGCTCTGACAAGCCAGCTTTGGCCGCCATGGAAAATCGGCTCTTGACTATCTTCCGCAGGTCGGGCGCCGAGATGGCCCCTTTGTCACGCATCAGTTTAAGCAGGGATGACAGAATGAACGGACTCGCTATGCGGTCACCTTTCGCAAGTCCGCTGAGCATTTTTGTCATCGAAATGCACAACGCGTCTGGTGACCGCCGTAGGATTTCGAGAAACCTCGAATACCCTTCAGTCGGCGCACAGGCCTGCAACTCCCTCACGACTGCGGGCGATATCGCACAAGCGACAATATCCGGGTGCGAAGCAGCAAGGTCCGCAAACCAGTCCGGCGCGCCATTCAGCTCATGAATTGCGTACAGTGCCAATTGTTCCGCCTCCGACCCCGGCGCTGATTGCGCCGCAATCGGGTCCCGCAGTTCCAAGGCGATGCCTGCCAGACCGAGGACCAGTCGCGCCGGTATGCCGGCGCCCTCTGCATAAGCGGGAGGCATCCAGTTGCGCCAGGTGAGGCGGAGTCCTTGCTTTGCCGCCTTGGTCAACTTCGCGCCAAACCGACTACGCATCGCGTCGAAGTCCACGTCCGAGAGCTTCGTACCAGAACTCGAAGACTGTACCTGCTGCGCCATATACCAAAGAGCGTTCACGTTCGAGCCGTCGCTAATTGAGTCGATATGTTGCCGAAGCGTGGACACGCTAGCCTGAAATTGTTGGTCGCTCTCCGTACGCCGCTCCTCGGCCTCCCTATCGAATTTTTCAGAAAGCGCCGCACTCGATTGACGACTTTCCTGCTCTGAGCGCAGAGACGCAAGTCTCGCACTGGTATCACGAGCACGGGCGGTTTTGTTCAGAATTTTTTCACGCCGCTTTCCCGCGTGTCTTGCGGTTAGCATTCTCAACAACTCGAACGCCGCGTCGCTTTCGGGCTGCAAACGTGTCTTGTCCGCCGCAACGCCTTGTATCCACGCAATATCGTTCGCACCAAGAGTTACAACAGCGCCGCCTCGCGGTGCGACAAGGCGGACGGGGAAATTACTTTTTCCATAGGCGGCGCAGCGCATGACTACGTTCTTCCGGAATTGCGCAAACCGCTCGATATTCGTATGCAATCGCACAAATTCGCGTCTTTCTACGTACGCACTATCGGCCAAAGCATCGATTCTCATGGCGAGAGCCAATGCCACATCGGGAATATGGGACTCGCCTTCAACGATGTCTAGAATCCTGTTCAGCAGGTAGGACAGCGTGTTGAGCAACCACCCGTCTTCCCGGGGATTATCATTCGCGTAGCGATGTTCGTATTGTTCCGCAGGCTCTATGAGGGCTTGCAACAGGCCTTCTGAAATGGTCGTCGCAGCGCGAAGGTCCATCTTCGGAATCAGCTCAAAATTGAAAGCACGCGACATCTCACCGAAGCTCAAGGACCGGTCGGACGTGCTGTGCAGCAAAGTGGTAAGGAGTTCGCCGGGAGCAAGAAACCGGGGAAAGAGAAGCTCACAGGCAGCAGCTCCCAATGCTGCATATTGCAGTTTGCCACCAAGCAAATCCGCCTTGATGGTCGCGTAATCCTGGTCACGCCCGAGCGTATCAAACGCTCTGACCACATGTACTTTGACAAACAGTTCCACGGCATCGTCAGCATAGAGCGAAGCGAGTTCGGGTACGGCCTCCGTGATACTCGCGCAGTCGATGATTGCGACAATCAAGGTCTCGGCGATGGGGACATCGTTCGCGTATTTAAGTAACCGCGCGATTGCGTGTCGGTCCATCTGTGCTCCAATTCGCCGGAATACGGTCTCGTCAACTTGCCACCGCGACACGTGATAGCCCGCCCTGATTTTCTCAATCAGGCGCACGAGCGTCAGTTCAAGGTCGGACGCGCCGAGTCCCTGGGCGTCTCCCCAGAACAATAAGAATTCCGGTGCATGCTCGATAGCAAGGTCGCGCGCACTCGCATCGAAACTGGCAAGCCAACCCAACATTGACGAATTCGCGGCTACACCCACCCAGTCGCCGAACACCCGTCGTACGAAAAGCTTTCGCATCTCTGTTTTGGAGAGGCCGTTCGCGATGAGACGTTTAACCCATTGTGCCGACAGATAGTCCCTGGTTTTCCGGTCGCTTATCCAAACCCTTCCAAAACTCTCGCCATCGAATATGCCGGACGACAGCAATGTTTCGACCTCAGCCTTCCTCCAGTCCGGAAGAACTTCCGCCGCGCAAAACGAGTCGCGCCCCTCCTGCCCGTCGATTCGGTCCAGCCGCACGAACAGCTGTCCCGTCAGGAGGCAGGTTGCGGAGAGTGTCTCGACTCCGGCCAAGAGTTTTTCCGGCGCAACGGCCTTAATGGACTTTTCTCGCCGCTCGTTTGGCGCGAGTAGACGTTGAGTGACGGCTGTATGCATAAATTCGGCATAGGTCCCGAGCGCTCCCTCATCTATCCACGTCTTTGCCATCCACCTGAGGTCCAACGGTCTCGTCGCCATGGACCGGTAACCGCGACTGCGCACCACTTCCCAAAACGAATCTGGGTCTTTTACACCGAACTGATATGAGAGTGTCTTCGCATCGTCGTCGCTTAACGGGTCGAGCCGCACGACGTAGGCGTTCAAAGTTTCGCTCGAATTTCGTTGCGACGAAACAGGCAACGAGTCAGCTGAGCCATCGGGATTCTGCACGACGCGCTGCCTCGGAAGCGCTCGCGCCAATGGGCCAATAAGATACCTGTCTACGGTACGGCCAAGATTTAGTCCGTACCAGTCGCTGCCTCTGCACGAAACGACTACCGATGCGCGGCTGAGCCGACTGCCTAGGCTATCCACGAAGTTGCGCAATGCATCAACGAGTACGTCCAAGCTTTCGAGTTGGGCTTCGTCGACGGCATCGAGGAAAAAGTGAGCCTGATGCCGGGACTGGAACCAGGCGTCATAGGTCTTCCGCTCTGTGGAGTCGTCGAGCGCACCAGGCAGTTCACGCGACCGAAGGCGGCTCAAAGAAAGGAAGAATGCAAACTGTCCCTCGGATTTCAGGATTCGAGTTCTTTCTTGCAACTCAACCGTTTTGCCAACTCCAGCTTCGCCAAGCACGACGACGATTCGTTCACGGAGCAAATCCGGCCAAGCAAGAGCGCCAGACGCACCCATGAATGAATAGTCATCTGCCTCAGCTCCTCCGCGCGGCGGAGTAGCGACGGAAAAAGTACGCTGCAGCCGGGCCACATCACCGCCGGTCGAGGTACGACGCAACTTATTGGTCTTCATCGAAGCTTGGTCGGGCTTTCGCGTTGGTATTGTGAATGCCCGGCAAACGCGGGGCCCCCAGTGAACATTTACTCTGGCAATATTAACCGTTTGTCCGGCCGAACCGCCGCCCCTTCAGCAACTAAGCGTCTCGAACATTTCTGTCTATTGCGCAACGGCTATCTAAAGCAGCGATGACGCTTTGGTCGCGTCGCCCACCGAGTTGGTTGGCTACGTGGCGGCGTTTAGGCCATTCCGAACGACTATTGTCAAAGGTCTGGGGGCAATCTTCATTGTGGCCGGCAAGCAAAACGAAAGGTGCTCGCACTGGAGCACTTCGCCGCTCAGGACGAGAGAAGAAGTGCTCCTAGCGCGCATACGACGGATTCACGGTTTTTTTGCTGCCCGGTTTTGAGAGAGTATTTGCACGTCCAATGATGAAGGTTGTTGCGCGTTTCAAAGGATGGCAATTGCACCCTTTCGCAGTTATCTTTTTTCGACGGGAGCGGGCCCGATAGGCTGCCCCACGCCTTGCAAACTGACAGCGAGTAGCAAACCTATGAGTAGAAAGGCTAAGAAGACGGGGCGCGAGCGGACGCCAGCAGTTGCCGTGCTCTCACCAGAAAACCAGGCGCAGGCCGCAGAAAGAACCCAGTGCAGGATGGAGGAACTCGCGGAGAGGATTCGCGCGAATATCTTGGCGACGGACCCGAAGCAACTGATTAGCTACCTGTGGACGCTGGCACTTCGCGCCACGAATGAGGACGACGATTCAAGACAAGAGCGGGCGCAGCGCATTCAGGTTTTGCAGCTTGCGCTCGAATATTTCCATGCGACGCTGTCTTGTTTTGAGCCGGCGCATGAAGAGGGGGCTCTCGACGAAAAGAGCGCCGGTGAACTAATCGAGCTCTGCGGGCAATTGCGCACCGTAGCGCAATATTTTGCAATTGTGAGCACGCCGCACACCGGGGAGGGCGTTTATGGGCCTTCGACGGGCAAAATCGAGTTGTTTGCAAAGACCAGTTGGGTCAGCCTGCGTGGCCACCGCTATCAGGTGCTGGAGGGAGAGTTTTTTCGCTTTACGCTCTCGCCCCATGAAGTTGCCCTGAGGCAGGCCTACGGCGTCGGCGCAGATGCGATTGCGGAGGGGCTCCAACAAATCACGCTGTCCATGATGCTCGGGCACGCGAAAGCGATGGAGACACTGGCGGCAAGTGCGGCCACGGCCGATGCCCTCGTCGCCGAGCACGGGATATTGCCGGAAGATGCAGCGGAGCGCGTGCACCAGCTCGAACCCGAGATGATGGAAAGGGCACACGCTGCATACATCGACCTGTTTTGGGGTGGCATCTGCAACTTGTCGACAAAGACCAATCTTCCCGAAGCTTTGCTTGAGGACTTGGCGTTCGAACGGGGCACGAATACGGAGTTCTTCGGACTGGGAGCGTTCTGCGGAACTCCGTATCGAACTTTGCCGGCGAGAGTACGGCCGGCTGTGAAGCTTGACGATGGCTACTATGCCATCGACGTGAGCTTCATCCGCGACAGTGCGTACCGCGCCATCCGATGGGGCTTGCAGGAGCGTCTACCCGCCGACCGCCAGCGGTGGAAAGTGGCACAGCAGCGGATGTCGGAGGAGGCGTTTGAGCGAATCTTTACGGCCCAGCTTCGTGGCGCTCGAGTCTTCAAGGAGGTCTTCTACCAGCACCCGGAGACTGGCAGGTGGGTAGAGAACGACGTCCTCATTCTTATCGACGACGTGTTGGTCCAGCTAGAGGCAAAAGCCGGTGCCATGCCGATGCACAGCCCTGCCACCAACTTTACCAATCACGTTCGCGCGGTTCAGCAACTGGTCACCGACGCGTATAAACAATCGAAGCGCTTCTTCGAGTACGCGGCGTCCGCCGAGGAAGTGCCGCTCTTCCGCTTATACGAGGGGCGGTACGAAGAGGTTGTCCGTCTACGTTTGGCGGATTACAGAGTATGCGTTCCTATCGGGCTAACAGTCGAGGCCTTCACACCGTTCTCGGCGATGTGCAAGGAACTGCCAGAGGTCCAACCTATATTGGACCTGCATCCTTTCGTCTCGCTTTCGATTGATGACCTGTTCGTCATCACGAAATTGCTGCCGCGTTCTGGCGAGTTCTTCCACTATTTGTCGGTCAGGCAGCAGGCGGCCGGCATTCGCGACGCCATGCTCTTCGACGAAATCGACCACCTAGGCTTCTATGCCAAGAACGGCCGGTTCGGTGACGAGCTTCAGCGTTTGCGCCGCGAGGCCGACGAGGTCGTGATGAACGGCCTGTCGGATGTCATTGACGAATACTTTTCTGACGACGAGTGGGTTGCGCGCGACAGGCCAACTCAGCGCGCGCCTGCCGAATTCTCTGGCCTTTGTGCCGCCCTCGACGATGCGCGCAAGGCAGGCTGGCTACAAGCGCAAGCGTACCTTCTGGATTTCGACGCCGTCGAGCGGAATCTGCTGGGTGGATTGCTGCGCGAACTGAGCCCGGACGTTGCGCGAAATGCCGAGAGTCTCGCGATGTTTACTGTGCGAGAACAGCCGACCGCGCTGCTTCTTCGTCTTGAGGGGATGCCAGAGTCAGACGAAGACTTGGCGTTTCAGGCGGAAGCGTTTTCGATTGGCTGCGGAGATGTCGCAGTCCAGTGTTTCGTCGTCACTTATAACCTCTCGCTCGAAATCATGGATGCCTATGGGCAGCTGATTTCTGCGCCACCAGTCGGTTCGGAGCGTCGTGCGCAAGCGGAAGAGCGTTCGATTGAACTGATGGCTCGCGTTCTGCCACTTCGCGCGCAACAGCCAAAGTTAACGAAACGGCCGCGCCCGAACGAGCCATGCTGGTGCGGCAGCGGCGCTAAATACAAGAAATGCCATAGAGGCGCTGACGGTGCGGCCAAGCCGTGACGACGCCGGCATTTTTTTGAGGTTCGGAAATCTGGTTCGCGGGCCTGAAGCTGTAGCCAGAACTCCCGTGGTTTGGTTGCGGTGACATCCGCAAAGGATAGCGCGCCGACAGACAACGGACAGCTTGTATCAGTTCGCAATCGGCGCTACGTCGTCACGTCTGTCGCGGCGAGTGGTGTATGTCTGGATGGCGCACTGTGTGAAGAAGGTTAAGACCGACCGGTCGCTTGCTTCGTCCGCGACTGGTTTGATATGTGCCGGCCGGGGACGGTACGCCTCATGGTGGTCGCGCTGCGCCTAAAGATTCATGTGACGACGCCGTAAGTGATAGGAGGACCCGCCATGGGCCGGCTATTCATAACGGGCACTTCATATGTACATGAAAACGTTTGACCGTAACGGCACAACAGTCTCGTTTGCCGAACTCGTATCCCCTCGCCAATTGCGAGACCTAGCAAAAGCGCATGGAATGACAGGCGCGGAAGCTCGGCGTTTTGCGCAGGATGGCTGGGGATTACATAGCATCGCTTCCAAAGAGATGCTCGATGCCATCGCAGATAGGCAGACGCGAACCGAAATGCAACTGATGGCGCTTCGCCAAGTGGAGGGTAATTTTGGGATTTTGGTTTATCAGGTCGACCAGCATCAGTACCGGTTCGTGCTTCCATTGTATGAGTCAACAAGCCGAGAGCTACTGAGCACGCTTGCGCGGCAGGACATCACAATCACGTGGCATCCTGTTGAGGAGGGCGCCACACGAAAGACAAGGCACCAACTGCATTCGGAACGTGTTTCGCCTGTCATCGACTTGTGCCAGGAAGAGCTGGCGACCAGCGCGCAGGTAACCGCGAGGATGCTCTCGACGGCACTCGCGTCGCTTACATCCAGGGAATATGTCCCGAGCCTGATTGATGGCGTTGGTGTGAAAGCGGTGTACGTCGCGATTGTGTACGAGCTAGACAGTCTCGAGGTGATTGCAGGTTCGTTTGTGTAGTCGCGCCTGTTGACGCTCTCCGCGTGAAACACGATGGCAGCTGGCCGGTGAGCTTCAGCGGCATCGGTCTTCCTAGCCTGCCGGTCACTAAGCCTTTCCTCGACGGGTCTGAGGGCGAGGCATCTCTCGGCTCTCCCAATCTCGATGCGGGGACTATCGACCGGGCGAGCTTTAACACAACATTGAAAAGGACAAAATCTTGAGGAATATCGCTATCGTAGTCAGCCTGCTGCTTTCGCTGTTTGCTTCGGCACCCTCGTTTGCAGCTTCGACCAGTACAGGTCCGTGTCTGTCCGGCATCTGTATCGGCCAACCGTTCTCCGAGATTGCAAACCGACAGTGGGTGACGGACGACACGAGCTTCTGGAACGCACCCGACCAGGCCTCCTTCAACCGCATTCCCATCTCGGAACCGGTACGCTCGGAACTGAATGCTCCGAAGGTGGCGAACCTGGGGTTCAATACCGGAGTAATTCGTAGCCAGCGAGGACTCGAGCTCTTGCAACAGGCCCACTTCTGTGGCGCCTACGCGTTCGAGCTTCTCACGCCGGACGAACATGGCTGGGACACAATGGTGACGGTGTTGCCAACGGTAAGCGACGGTCGCGTCGAGTTGCGTGTTGTACAACTCACCAAGACCATCAATCAGCCGCTCATTACACAGGAACAGTCTGCGCAACGTCTGCAGAACTTCAACACGCAGTTCGCAGCGTACCAACACATGAATTCGCCCTATATGGCGCAACTGAATGGCAGCAACATTGCCGTGGTGTTTCTGAGCTACCGGAAGGAAATGGACGACATGCTGGCCGAGCAGAACAACCACCTGCGCACCCAACCGGGATGTCAGCAGGCATCAGCAGGCTTCTGAAGTCCTGAAGAAGTCCTGAATCGCGCGCGCTGCCGCGCGAGTCTGATTAACAAAACGCCCCTTCGAGGGGTGTTTTTTATGGGCGTTTTGTATCGAGCAACCGCACGCACATGGCGCCGGTTGTGGGTCGCGGAACGCTACCGGTTGAGAAAGACTTCAGCGAGTGACGCGGCACGCCCATCGCTAATTTCGCCAGCATCCCAATCGACAAAAAATCCCTTGATTGTCTCGGCCATCTCCTCTTGCAATGCCCCTTTTTCGTACGTGTGCAGGGTCGCAGCCGCCCATGTCGAATACTCATCCGCCGGCACCCCGAGCTCAGCAACACCGTGGGGGTCGATGCTCAGTCGGTCGACAACATGGTCGTTCCACCAGTTCGAACCAAGCGCCGCTAATCTCGTCTCCAGCCAAGTACAAACCGCCTTAACGACGCCGACGACCAGCAGCGTCACCGGTACTTCGATAAGCACGCCCATGACAGTGACGAACGCGGCGCCAGAATGGAATCCGAAGACGCTGATGAACGCCATCCCGAAACCTGGATTGCGGAGCGCGCGGACGGCGAGGCGTTCAAGAACCCGACTTGAGTGCCGTTAACAACAGGTTGACCATGAGAATTTCCTCGAGCTGTCAGGGATTTGTTAGGTGGATATGAGGCACCGATATACCGTCGACCGCTGCGGGGGCGCACAGTGGACGGTGGCAAGAATCAAAAAACATAGGGGAATAGACGAAGATGTCAGCAGCGCAAAGTGGTCTCAAGACGCTTTCAGAGTTGTTCGCGGGTTCATCGTTCCGCATCCCCGACTACCAGCGAGGCTACGCGTGGGGAAAGGAGCAGTGCGATGACTTCTGGAAGGATATCGAACTGCTCGGCGACAACGCCCGGCACTATGGCGGCCAGCTTATTCTTGATATGCAGTCTTCTGCGGAGGGGCTTGGTAACTATCTGGTTGTCGACGGACAGCAGCGCCTCACCAGCGCCGTCGTTGCGCTCAGGGCGTTTGTTGATGCGACAGTCCATTCAGTTTCCGCCGAAATCCGCATGTTTCGCGCTAACGTCCAGGCGCTATTCCATTTCGAAGAATCGGACAGCGGCGTTCGCAATTACAAATTCGGCTACATGGAGGAAGGAGCGAGTCACGCCTACCTTGTAGGCGGCATATTCGCTGACCCGCGATATATGGGCGCCGTGGCGGCCCAGCGCACCTTGTATACGGAGAACCTTCGGCTGGCGTACGAGCTTTTCTTCCAGCGCATGGCCGCGCTTGACGAAGAGGCCCAGCTAAATTTTGCCCGCAAGCTTTCCGACTCGCTGCATTTCAACATTTTCCACGTCGACCCGCAGTTCGACATTCATGTTGCATTCGAGACCATCAACAATCGCGGGAAGCATCTCTCGCAGCTTGAGTTATTAAAGAACAGGCTTATCTACATCACTACGGTGATGGCTCAGCGGCCGGGTGCTGACCCAAAGCTCGGTCCTGACCTCCGTGACGAGGTCAACAGATGGTGGTCATCAATCTACCGCTGGCTTGGAAACGACCCCTCTCATCAACTGGACGATGACGACTTCCTCAAGACGCACTGGATTGCATACTTTGGCTATGACAAGTCCGAGTCCGATGCGATGTACGTCAAGCTTTTCGATGACGTTTTTACCGTGCACAAGGTCGCTACAGGCGAGCTGACCGCCGACTATATCCGGCACTACATCCGCAGTCTCGGACAGGCGGCGACGCTCTGGCATTACATACACAACCCGGAACCCTACCTGCCGCCGGATACCATCCTTTGGCTCGGCAGAATCGAGCGGCTTCGCTGGGGTTCTTTCAAGCCGCTGGTCCTCGCTGCCTTTCAAGCTTTGGCCGCTATCAGCCCGCTCGTCGTCTCGCAGCCTGAAACTGCGCAGACTAGCTTCGCCCTGATTAACCCACTTCTAAAGCAGGTCGAGCGGTTCATTTTCATGGTGTTCTACATCAGCGAGCGGCGAGCCCATACCGGGAAGGCAGATATTTACAGGCAGGCGCACCGTCTGTCTAAAGATGCAGTCGCCGGTGACAGCAGCAGTATCACAGCGGCGCTGGAGTTGGCAACGCGGTTTGTCGGAGCGCTGAATGACAATTACGAGGGCGACGTACGCAACCACAGTCTGCCGGAAGATTACTTTCATGACTGGCCTGGGTATTTCGACCTCGCTTATTTTCGTGATGCCGCCAAGCGTAGGCTCGACCGTGACAAGGGGTTCTACGAATGGGACTTCACGAGAGTCGTGCTTTTCGAATATGAACTGTCGCTGCAGGGTGCCACGAACCCTCCCAAGGTCAGCTGGAAGGACGCTTCGTTCACGTCCATCGAGCATATTTATCCGCAGACACCGAAGGACCCGTCGTGGACCACCCGTTTTGCTTTCGACGGTCGACAGGAGCGCAAGCGCCAGATGTGGTTGAACTCTCTGGGCAACCTTCTGCTGCTGTCCTGCGCGGTCAATGCAACCCTGAGCAATCGACCCTTCTCTGAAAAGAAGAAAAAGTACGCGACTGGCAGCTACAGCGAGAACAATGTTGCCCAGAACTATGGAGTGTGGTCTCCGAACGCGGTTATCAGGCGAGGCGTTTCGTTGCTGGAGTTTGCCGAGGAGCGCTGGGGCTTCAGCTTTGCCGACTGGGATATCAGGTACGAGGACTGCCTGCGCACGGACAAGGGTTGAGCCCTGCACGAGATTGCTGCGACCGATACTGCGGCGCGTGAGTCGGGCGTTGCCAGGCGACAGACTGCGCATGGCTCGTCACCGTCGCAGGTCCGAAGGGGTGTACGAACCGGCGTGACGGGTGTGCCAGGTGTACGGGGCAACTTTCTCTCGCATCGGTACCTGCATTCGCGAAAGTTTCTCCCGCCTCCTGGCACACCCGGCTCTCCTTCGAATCGCGAATTTTTTCCAAGGGTTTTTCGAGTCGGGCCCGTTGGCAAACGCGGTTTGGACCTGGCTCGCTGCGGCGCTTGTCGCACATGTCGCGATGCTGACGCGGGCGATACGGCGACGCTGGCATGTCCGATTCCTGGCTTGATGCTTGCGCAGCCGGAGGCGGTGTCACGGCACGTTTCCCCCAAGTCCAGGTCGGCGATGCCTGGCGGCGTGCCGCCGGGTTGCCCGGACGACGGGCGACGTCTCCCGTATCCGGTGGGTTTGCGATGACGCAGGCACCCGCACCTGACGGCCGTCACGTGCTCGGGCTGGTTCGGCCATCGGGCGCACCTGGGCGGTTCATGGGGGCGTCCGGGTGCGCAGCGGCGCAAAAGCACAGCGCACACATGGTGGTGGCGGATGCAAACTCGCGGGGCAGCGGTGGTCACTGCGACGACCGGCGGCCTTGACGGGCAGGTGCCGGCGCGACGCGTGTGGCTTGCCACAGCAATGCCATGCGTGATGCCTTCTGGCGAAGCAGACACAACGGACAAGCTTTGCACAAGCCTTCTGCGGCGGATACTGCGGCGCGTGAGTCGGGCCTTGCTGGGGGAGGCCGGACGACGAATCTCGCCCGGCTCAGCGCAACCGCAGGCCCGACGGGGCGTTCGAACCGGTGTGACGGGTGTGCCAGGTGCGCTGACCAACTTTTTAGCGCATGAGCACCAGGAGTATGGAGAGTTTCTCCAACCTCTTGGCACGGCCGGCTCGCCTTCAAATCGCGCGCCTTTATCACGGGTTTTCCAAGTCGGGCTCATTGGCAACCGTGGTTCGAGTCTGGCTCGCCGCCGCGCTTATCGCACCAGTCGAGGTATTGACGCAGGCGACGCACCTATGCTGATGCCTGCCAGGTCGGGCACGTGAAGATTGCACGCGCGCACCTGCCGGCCCGCAATGCGCGGGCGCGCCTCCTCTTAAGGCAACGCGTCCTTGACCCGTGGCCAGAATCGCGGTGAGGCGACGGCCGACAGACCGTTGCGCCCGCACCAGTCGCGGTAATGCTGATAGATATCGTCCTTTGACGCGACGCTCCCGGTTACGACGGTGACGGCACAGTCTTCAGTCCAGCCGACCACCGAATTGGTTTCCGCCTTCGCTTCGAGCAGCATGGCCTGCATCGCGCGTGGCTGCACGGGGTCAAACATCCCGCGTCGCATGAGCCGCCCCAACCCTTCCAGGGCCCAGTTCAGCACGGCCGACAACTCATGTGTCACGATGTGCTCGACGAGTTCCGGATTGCGTTCGTGCTCGGGGATAGTGACGTTGAACGGCACAATGTCCCACCGGCGCCAGAAGCCGGCTGAATGGTCCGTCACGGCCGGCAGCTGGTTGCCGCACACGAGCCATTTGCCACGCACGTGGATGCTCAACGGTTCCTTGTATTTTCGGTCGATTTGGACGCGCTCTCCGGCAATCAGGGATTTCAACAGTTGCTCGTTGATTCGCTGGCGCGGGACCTCATCGGCGTAAATCAGGTTGGCGCCCACCAGCACGGAGAGCTTGAACCCCTCGAGTGCGTCGAGATTCACTGCCGCCGTGTTGCCGTGGAGGGCTTGCACAATGTTGGCGAGCGCGCCCTTGCCATTCGCGCCGGGGCCTAGCCACAGTTGCGCGCGTTGATAGCGCGCGTCGCCGGTAAGCGTGTAACCGACGTACTCTTGCACGCGCGCGCGCACGGCTTCGTCGGGCAACACCTGCCGCAGGAACTGGTCAAAGCGCTGACCCGTAACGTGTTCCGGGAGGAAGGCACAACGCAGCACATGCTGCAGGCCGAGTGCTTTGTCCGCCAGCTCCAGCGCTGCGCCGGCCGGCGTGACCCGTACGTAACCGTTCGAACAGGGAATGACGATGTCTGTCGTCGGGCGGGGCAGCGCGCGCGCCCAGAGAATCGCTGCCTGGTGCGCTTTGCGTGCGTTGTCCGGTGACGTGTTTTCCCGGTCATGCTCGACGAGCCAGTGATACGCAGACGTCCAGCCCTCTTCGTCGCCCATCACTGCCCAGTGGGTGCCTGTCCATTCGTACAGCAACTGTCGGTCCGATGCGACGGCGTCGCTTTCGACGCGGGCGACTGCGTAGCGATGCGGGTCAAACTTCGCCATCGTCACCTCCGACGACGTGCGCGGACAGCCACTTGCTGACGTCCTGCTCGCGCCAGCGCAACAGCCGGGTCCCGGGGATTTGGAGCCGGGGTGGAACCGCAAGCGGATTGCGGCGCAAATCCCGTTTGATTGTGTCCGGTGCGCGTTTCAGGAGCGCCGCCAGGTCGTGCAAATCGAGCAACTGCATGATGTTTTCTCTACCCTAAAGTCGTTAGCAGCGCATGCCCGGGTCGGGGCTGGAGACGCCGGTACATGCCAGAACGAGGCGGGATGCGTCATTCCAGCAGGGTGTAGACGACGTTTTTATTCCTCGGCAAGCAAGACGAAACAAGGCCAACGCAGGCTCAATGTGTCTACTGCAGGCGAAGGCGACGAAAGAGTATTCAAGATTGCCTCGAGCGCTGTTATACGTGGCGCGAGGCATACACCGCAATCGCTACCGCCGCGAACGGCTTTGGCTGCGCCTCGAATGCTGCAGTGGTGGACGGGCCGAGGTCGAACGATGGCAACGGGAGAATGTGATGTCCCGGCAAGCTGGTCCGGATTGCAAGGGAGCTCGCTCTATTCGCGAGCGCACTTCACGATGTCGTCGAGCTGAAAATCCGCAAGGCGTGGTGCATGCGCGAAGAGCGCTCGCAGGACTGTGCTACAGCGAATCTCAGCACGCGCACGTCTGTCCTGACGCCGGCGAACTCGCCGACGACTCCCACTGCAACGGGACACGGACGTTCGCTGCGTTTGGCGTGAGCCGTGTGGCGGCTGCCGCCCGGTCGGGACGCCGCCGGCGCATCGTATGCTGCGGTGGCGGTCCGATGCGGTCGGACACGGGTCGGCGCGCCGATAGAAATGTTGCGCAAAGCGTCGTCCCGTTGGCTTTGGCCATCCCTCTCAGGCCTTGCGGGCAAGCCACTCGGCGTAGGCCGGCGGAAAGACGACGCCCTCGAAATCAATCTGCTCGACAAAACCCACGATGTGTCCGGGCATAAAACCGTTGCCGTAGTCGATGGCGCTGCTCTGTTCGCGGAAAATCCCCCGGTCGGCCGCGCGCGGCAGCCGGCGCCCGGTGAAGAACTCGCCGAGCCCCGCAGGCCACGCGCCGTGCGTGGCCTGGGCGTCCCGCACGCGGTCTTCGAGCTGGTGCCGAAAACTGTGGTTGCCGTAGCCGTGACCGAAAGCGAGTTCATCCCGGACGTACCGCAGCCATGCCTGTTCGTACGAGCGTCCCCACAACGGCGCCTTGCCGCCCGGGCGCGGAATCGCGGACGGGAATAGCGGCGTGCCCGGCGCATGCCTCGCCTGCATGTCACGAACGAAATCCGGGAGCCCGAGACTGCAGAGCTTCGGGTGAACCGGGACGGTCCGCAACGCGGACGCGTTTTTCAGTTTGCGTTCGGGCAGACTGGCCGTGTCTGCGTCGGCCTCAGCGAGGTCGGTCTGGAACCTGACAAACAGCACGTCCCCGACGAAGCTGAAATCGCTGTTGACCAGCTGGACGACCTCGCGCACCCGCAAGCCATGACAGGTGGAAATAGCCGGGCACCAGTAGCGGCCTGCCAGGTCCGTCGACATCTTGCCGCGCCAGTTTGACGCATTGGGGTCGTACCAGTCCGAGGCGAACAGCACGTTGAGTTGCTGCGTCGTATACGGATAGCGGGGCTTGAGGCGTCTCTGCTGCTCCTTCTTCGGCAGCTTCGGCGTCGTTTCCAGCCGCTCGACCGGGTTCTCCCCGCGCATGCGGCCCTGGGTGCGCGCGAGCGCAAACATTTCCCGCAGCGCGCGCTTGGCGTGCCCATCCACATAGCTTTGCGACCACGCCTCCTGAGACGCGTGCAGTCGGGCTTCCAGAAACCGGTAGAGGTCGCCGGAGCTCACGCCATCCAGCGGCACGTCGCCCATGAATGCGATGAGTCGTTGCCAGATAGAGACGCTTTTCGAGATGCTCTTCGGGTCGACGACGCCGGCGCGGTGCGCTTCATATGCGGGAATCAGTTCGGACAGCGTCGCGCCGGGCAGGTCGGGCTGCGGAAACTCGGCGTGCTTGCCCTTGTTGCGCTGCGCAATGACCTCCTGCGCCGTCTGTTCGGTGTGGGCGAACTCGCGCACCAGTTCGTGCACCAGCGGGTCGTCTGGCGCAATCAGGTATCCGACGTCTTCTGCATACTCCAGCGCGGATTCCTTGATGGTGCTCCAGGCGAGGGCGCTCGGACCGCGCGAGAGGACGGTGCGTGTCATCCAGTCCGTCCGGCGCGCGTGGCGGCGCGCTTCTGCCGTTTGCTCGCGGCTCAGGCCGGGTTTGACGAAGCGCTCGGCATCGGTGCCTGACCAGTCGGCGAGCCGCAACGCACAGATACGCCTGATGAGGGGCGGGGTGAGGACGGCCGGTTTGCCGGGGGAGTCATAACTGCTGGCGCGCAGCTGGGCCTGCTCCTCAGCCTGCTTGGCCTGCTCCTCAGCCTGCCTGGCGTGCTTCTCAGCCATGTCCAGCCACTCGGCGCGCAGGCCAGCCTCGATGCCTGCGGCGTTGACCAGCGCCAGGGCGCGGTCGGCGGTGCCAGTGGAGCGACGGACCCGTTTCGCACGGACGAGTTTCTGCTGCGTGACGGGTACATGCACGTCCACATACCAGTTGCGGCTGCGACCGCTGGGGCTGGGAATGAGCTTGATGGACACGGCGTCTTTTTTTCGTTGAGTGGCACACATAACCGGCACACCTGACATCCTTAACCTGTTGAAGGGAAAGGATTATACGAAAAATCAACGCTTTGGGGAGATGTGGCGGAAGCGGTGAGATTCGAACTCACGGACGAGTCACCCCGTCGCTAGTTTTCAAGACTAGTGCCTTAAACCGCTCGGCCACGCTTCCACGTTTCACACACAGCAACTACGAGAAAAGTGCGTTCGACCGCACCACACCTTTCCGGCAAGGCGCGTATTGTAGCGCAACTTTCCCTGGCGTTTAAGCCAAGAGAATCACCTCATCCTTCGAGCGACCTGGTTGCCCGCAAACCCGGAAACAATCGCATCCATAACAACGCAACAACGATCGTTCCCGCACCTCCAATCAGTACCGCCGGCACCGCACCGAATAATCCCGCCGTCATCCCCGACTCGAACTCGCCCAACTGATTCGATGTCCCGATAAACAGTGAATTGATCGCGCCCACGCGTCCACGCATGTCGTCGGGAGTCTGAAGCTGAACGAGTGACATGCGTACGACGACGCTGATCACATCGGAGGCGCCGAGCACGGCCAGCGCGATCAACGAAACATATAGATTGCTCGACAACCCGAACGCGATCGTCGCAATGCCAAACGCGATCACGCCGCCGA
>Ga0255336_100324_pt1 | contig 89153 bp, 69 predicted proteins | sample MeOH1_35cm_T3_17_FD_189102 | JGI IMG/M metagenome (GOLD analysis project Ga0255336, IMG submission 189102) | Sandy soil microbial communities from University of British Columbia, Vancouver, Canada - MeOH1_35cm_T3_179 | ecosystem: Engineered > Artificial ecosystem > Sand microcosm > Unclassified ... | reverse complement strand
GAGAATGGCGGGAGTGCTTTAAAATCACTTTTGGATAAAGGTATGCCTGAGCCGTATGTTGGGAAATCAACACGTACGGTTCTTAGGCGAGAAAGAGGGAGCAATCCCTCCGACTTAGCCGGCAAAAGGTGGAGATAGTATCAAAGCTTTACCTATTGCTATTCAAATGCTTACGCCTAAAGAAGATGTAGTAGAGGTTTTAAATGAATTAAAATATAGTGGATATAAACTCTTTTATTTATCTAATTTCCATTTATTGGCATTCGAAGATGTTTTTAAGAGATATGATTTTTTCAGCAATTTTGAGGGGGGCATCGTTTCATATAAGGAGAAACTTATGAAGCCAGAGAAAGATATTTATGAAAAATTAATCAATTCGTATGAAATTAATCCAAATGAATCAATTTTTATAGATGATACAAAGGAAAATATTGAAGGCGCGTTAAAGTTGGGATTTCAAACGATACTTTTTACAACATCTCTTGAACTGAGGGAAAAGTTGATTAGATATAATGTTCTGCATAATGATTTTGAATGAGAATGCACTGCGGATAAATTATTAGACAATGTTGATTGATTCGAAAGGATAAAGAAATATTAAAATGAGGAGGAAAAGTATGGATAACGAGATTATTAATCATAATAGATCCGCTTGGGATAAACGTGTTCAAGATGGTTCAAAGTGGACAATTCGTGTTAGTAGTGAAGTGATTGAGTTAGCACGAAAAGGTCTTTTTAACATAAAACTTACGTCACAAAAACCTGTACCACGCGCTTGGTTTCCAAATGACATCAAAGGTCAAGATATACTATGCCTTGCAAGCGGTGGTGGACAGCAAGGACCCGTGTTATCTGCTACAGGTGCTAATGTCACGGTTCTTGATATTTCTGGCTTACAACTAAAGCAGGATGAATTTGTGGCTCGTAGAGATAATCTTGACTTAAAAACAGTTCAAGGAGATATGTGTGATTTATCACGATTTGGAGATGAAACCTTTGATATAGTATTTAATCCTGTTTCAAACACCTATATTCCAGAGTTAACCCCAGTCTGGAGCGAGTGCTATCGTGTTCTAAAAAAAGGCGGTATTTTAATGACCGGTTGTGTGAACCCATATATTTATATTTTTAACGGTGAAAAATGGGATGATGAAATTCTTGAGGTTTCAAACAAATTACCATATAATTCATTGGATGAAATTGATGAAGAAGGAAGAAAAGAATTTTTAGAAAAAGGTAATGCCATTGAGTACAGCCATACTTTAGATGAACTTATTGGAGGCCAAGTATCTGTAGGATTTCATATCAATGGTTTTTATGAGGATATTGATAGCGATTTAATTTGTAATTACGCTCCTAAATATTTTGCAACAAGAGCGGTAAAACCATTATTACAGGAAATATTGAGAAGTTATTAGTTGAATCGGGTAAAGAATTCGAAATTTTAGGTATTGATCTTTAACGGATATGATGAGGAGGATTAGATGCAATATCAAAGGTTTATCGATGAAAAAGTGCATAAGTATTATTGGAATGATAACTTGAATTGCACAACAACTTCATTACTAACTCTCTCTGAAATATTTCATGCCAATTTGTGCTCTCAAATTCTTGATGCGGTAACAGGAATGCCAGGAGCAGGTAGGTATGGGGCTCAGTGTGGCTTGGTAGGAAGTTCTTTGATGTTCATTGGAATTCAGGGCAAATCAAAAGGATTAGAGCATGAGGAAATAGTAACTATATGCCATGATTTTGCTAAGGGGTTCGAAGAAGAGTTTGGAAGTTTAGATTGTCGAGATCTCAGACCACAAGGATTTAATCCGGACAATCCACCACACTTATGTGAAGATATAACAAAAAAGGCAATTCTGTTTACTCTGAGTTATTTGAACGTCAATAATGAAGATCCAATTTGCAAGCATGATTTGGGGTCGCCATCCATCACCTAACTTAGTAGAGATTTATGCTTTACTATAGAATAGCTCTCCTTTTCGCTGGAAGAGGTCTGAAATTGTTACAGAGTGCAGCTATCGGAAAATCCGGCCGGTGGAACTCCTAAAGCCTGTAGCGTTCTAGCCCAATAATTGACCTGCGCGGCCGTAGTCGCCAGTATGACTATTTCTCGTTCGGAAAAGTGTTTTTTCAGTTCCTCGATAAGTGGTGAGGGAAAGAAAAGTGGGCTTTTAGATATACACTTTGCATATTCGATCGCAAGTTTTTCTCGGACAGAAAATGATTTTACGATATTTAACTCAGTGCGCCCTTGAAGGACGGATAACTCTTCCTCAGTTATCCCGACCACATCAATTTCAAAAGAGTTCATGTCAATACAAAAGGGGCATGAAGCTGCAAATGACGCTTGTAATCGAACCAGTTTTAGTAATCTTTTGTCCAAATCCTTTTTACCGTTTGCTACAAGGGATTCAAGGATTCCAGAACTTATCGCCGCTTTAGGATACCAGGCCAGAAGTTTCGGTGGGAGAAGATCTTTTCCTGTTACAAGCTTGGTAATCCAAATACCTATTTTTAAATAAAAAGGTATTTTTCTTGGTGGTTTAATGAAAGCCATTATACATTAACCTCATTTCTAATTGAATTTCGTCTTAATTATAATCCCAAAATTAAATCTGGTCAGTATGGATTAAAGATAAACTTGAGAAGGCCAGTATATCGAAAGTTACAGCCTGACGTAAGTGACTAACATCAGCCCGGTTATCCTGTTCGCTTCGTTTCGCAAACTTAAGAAATATTTTTTGGGTCAATGGATCTAAATCAACATCAGAATACTCTAACTGTTCAGATAAAATGACGAGATTTTCATTTCTATTCATTCTATTCACCTTACGCTTTCGTGAGCATTACATTATTATTCAACCTTTTGCTTCTAATCGCTCACTTAAAAAAGTGGATCCGAGGATAAGAATTCCTCCCATGATTTGCCTAAAACTCATACTCTCGCCTAGGACTAATGCGGCAATGATCACTGCCGAGATAGGGTCAATATAGCTGAGAACAGCGATCGTTTGTCCCTTTAATTCCTTGATTGAGGTAAAATAGAAGAAGTAAGCAATTCCGGTATGGAGAATACCAAGGATTAGGATAGAAATTAGAGAATTTGAGGTTATACCTGAAAAATCCATATGATCTTTAATCAGAACGTAAGGTAAAAGTACCAGGCTTGCTAGCATTAATTGAATGACAGTAGTCTCAAAACCGGGTAAATTTTTTATGAATTTATTCATCAAGATTACACTAGCATAGAGTACTGCGGCTGAAAGACCGTATAATATCCCGAGCACGTGATTATACGAGCCATCCGGGCTACTGCCGCCAATATTAACGATCAGAAATAAGCCAAGCATGGCACTAACAATACACCCTATTTTCACAGGTGTTAGTTTTTCTTTAAGGACAAAAGGAGCCAAGATTATTACGAATATTGGTGCAAAGTAATAGCTTAAGGTCGCATTGGATATTGTCGTATACTTGTAGGACTGGAACAGTAATATCCAGTTAAAACCAATTGCAGCACCCGATAAGAGGAGAAGGACAATATTTTCTTTGATTAATTTAAAAGAGGGCTTTTGTCTTACGATAAAACTGACACTAATCAAAAATAAGCTTCCGATGACTCCCCTCAGAAATGCGATTTCACTTGAGGATAGATCAATATTCTTGACAAAAACTCCAATGCTTCCAAAAATGAGCATAGCAGTTACAAGTCTAAATTTTCCGTTCATAGTTCCTCCACTATCTGTTAATTAACACTAATCCGATGATACAAAAAATGGCACCAAGTACCTTATTAAACCCAAAACCTTCTTTGAAAAATAGGATCCCAATTGGGATAAGTATCACTGCAAGTGCAATATTTGCGACTAATGAGCCAACACTGATCTTCCAACCCGCTCGGTAAGCCATCAAGTACCCAAATTCGAGACCAACAATGGAAACTCCAAGCACAATACTTGTCCAATTCAATTCTTTTAAAGAAGAAAGTATTCCTTTGTCTGTTCTAGTGAATAGGAATATAATGAAAGCGATAATTGCAGCAGTCAGATAAGAAATAATTAACGTTAAGAAAGGATTTACTTTTGACGGCGTTGATTTCTGGACAATGTTATATAAGACATTTGAGGCAATGATAAGTAAGATTGAAAATAGATACATAAACATATGAGCTACTCCTTCATTAAGGCTTAATACTTATATCATACATGCCCAGAGTTTGAATTCATAGAAAAAAAGTGAGAGGACAACGATGCGATTATTTATAGGAATTGATCTTTCCGCTGAACTTAAGCAAGCAATCTTAGTATTTCAATCAGAGCTAAGACAGCTTGGAGTCAAGGGGTCATGGAAAGCACCAGAAAACTTTCATATAACCTTAGAATTCATGGGTGAGTTAGAACCCAATATCCTTCCGACACTCACGGAGACTCTGACCATAGTGGCCCAAAATCAAAGACCTTTTATAGTGAACATCGGTGGGCTAGGTGCATTTCCTTCTTTTAAACGACCGCATACCTTGTGGACCGCTGTAGGTGGAGGATTAGACGAGCTGAGCAGACTTAGAGATAAATTACATCGTGAGCTCACAAACAAGGGATTTCTTTTAGAGGACAGGCAATTTAAGCCCCATCTAACTCTTGCTTCCCGTCCTGAGCTTGACGATCTTGACTTATCCTCTGTTCAACTGAAGAAGCTCGGCGAGTTCTTTGTTGCGGAAGTTACCTTATTCGAGAGCAAAGCTATCCGTGGCAAAAGAATCTACACGGATTTATTCAGAGCATGCTTAACGAAGTAATTGCTTGGTTTTATTTATCCCTCCGGCTAAACGAGATAAAAGAAACATGCCAATGATAATTATCGAAGTATACATCTCATAAAATCTTTGGGTTTTCCCGATCTTCATCACTTTTCGATACAACACAGGGGAGAGTTCTTCAAGAGCCTTTACTTTGTCGGGAAAATTGTTATAGGGCCTCGTAATCGCTTGATACTGGTCACATAACAGTTGATTCTTGCTTTGAATCAGCTTATCCGTTTCCACTGTGCGTGTCATGGGTTGCAGGGTATGCGGGATATCAAAGGTAAAACGGACGGACTTTCCAGCAATAAAGAGTTCAGAGTCTGAATACCCGGAATCCCTTAATCCAGATACAAACGCATCACGCATCATCACATCTTCGAGAGTTATCATGATTTCCATGACTAATTCCGAGGGCTCAGAAAACTCTCCGAGTTTGAAACCGGTGAGCCACCAATGTTTTCCTTCGCGTGTAAAGAGCGGATTGCCATTCTTTTTTAACGTATAGGACATTTGTAGAAGATCATCGTTGTTAATAGGCATATAAAAAGTCCCTGTAAAAGCCTTAGAAATATTGAGCTCTAGTGCCTCTCGATATATTCCTATCTCGCAACCTGTTACTAAATCATACTGCCCCTTCCAAAAGCTAATCATCCATTTTATTCCACGATATTCAAAGAAAATTGGCTCACAATCAATAATCATCCCCAAAGGTGCTGACACTTCATCAAACAGACGGCAATAGCCAACCTTTCTTTGCCACGGATCCATCGTTGAATAAAAGATATCTTGTGCTGGATCATAGGAATAACCTGCAAGTTCAATGGCTTTATCCAGTTCTTCATTACCGGTCCCTTGAGGTAACAGGCCTAATTCTTCAACGCTTTTGGACATATAAAGCACTCCTTTATACTAGTCCTCTCTAGTACATAGTATTGGGTTGATGCATAGTATGGTGCATTAAAATATTTGATTTTTGGAAATATTTTGGAGGCATAAATCCCCAAATAAGTCGTGATTGAGGGGGAAGGGAATACATGAAAAGAGATGCCCATTATTATGCTATTTTGGCCTTTTGTCGAACCTGTGGGTTTAGCAAAAAGAGCGCTCAGATCATAGCGTATGCTTCACAACTTGTGGATGATGCGAAGATCAATCTGATTTTTTTTAATCCTTCAAATTCGATTATCGAGTATGATCTTGTGAATAATCGGCCTGCTTTTTTCAATATGGCCACCTGTCATTCCTACTTTCGGGTTAAAACGTTCAATTACGAGGCGATGGTCAACAACACGGTCGCCTTTCATTTTGTTCCAGGCTGTAAGGGTGAAAACTTTACGAAAAAACTCCGCTGCAGGGCGGAATCCCCAATAATTATGGCAATATTAAAAGATGTATTACTTGAGGACAACCTTATTAAGCTCGGTATCGTTTTGCATGTATACGCCGATACATTTTCTCACCAAGGGTTCAGTGGAATGTTAAGCAAAGTCAATGACATTAAGAACTGTGAAGCGAGCAATAAAAAACCTTTAGGGCTATTAGACAGAACCCTAAAGATTTTTAAGCAATTAGGTCAGGAAAAATACGAGAATTATTTTGACCACATTATGCCAGCCTACGGACATGGTCAAGCCCTTGATTATCCTGATCTTCCTTATTTGGTGTGGTCGTATGAATATGATTTTAGTGATGAATTTAATGGTTCCTATAAAAAGGTAGTAATTGATAATAAAGACAGATATCAAGGCGCTTTCATGGGAATTCGAAACTATTTGGAGACTTATTTAACAAATCATCAGCAGTACGTGGATCAGAAACTAAAGTTCAAAAACTTTGATACCCTTAGAAATGCTCTCGTACTAGAAGCTCACGATAAAAACAGGGAAAAAAATTGGCAAAGAGTTTTAGTTGAACAAGGACTAGTGAGTAAAGATGACCAGGATTTGCTGATATACGAAGATGATCAATGGTTGAAAGAAGCCTTTTATAATTACGATCGAAAAGTGTTTGACAATCGCGAGGTCGATGGAGTGCAATTGGCGGATAACTTTGTAACTTCGAATTGGTATGGCTTTTATTTAGCGGTTAAATGGTATAAGAAAAAGTTTTTCCACTACTGTGAAAAGTATCAATTGAATATTCCAAACTAAACGATAAGGATGATCGACAATGCAATATTTTGAATATGGACAAATGGAAATCGATTACTTAAAACGCAAGGACAAAAAACTGGGCGCAGCGATTGAAAGGATCGGCATGATCCAGCGCGAGGTGACTCCAGATCCGTTTACGGCACTGATTTCAAGTGTTGTTAGCCAGCAGATTTCGAAAAAAGCGGCGGCTACGGTCTGGCAGAGATTATCAACACTGCTTGGAAGCATTACCCCGGAAAGCATTGCCCAGGTGGATTTAGCGGCAGTCCAAGGGTGTGGCATGTCTGAAAGAAAAGCGGGTTACATTAAGGGAATCGCAGACGCGGTAATAATCGATACTATCGATTTTAAGACACTGCATACACTACCGAATGAGGAGATCATTAAAAAGTTATCCTCATTTAACGGGGTAGGTGTTTGGACAGCCGAAATGCTGCTTATTTTTTCCCTGTGTCGTCCTGATGTGGTGAGTTATAAGGATTTGGCAATCTGTCGGGGAATGATGAATTTATACGGGCTCAAAGAACTCCCTAAGGAAAAGTTCGAGCGTTATCGAAAAAGGTACTCTCCCTATGGATCAGTTGCATCCTTGTATCTATGGGAGCTTTCTCTAAACTAATTTTGGCAGCAACTGCTCCGTTCTATGAACGGCTATCATTGAGGTCAGAAGGGGCAAAAAAAGCTGCTCTATAAAAATACAGAGCAGCTTCGTTATTTGAGCTTGTTTGATTTCTTTTAATGAGTCTTACAGCTGACTTGCCAATTTGTTCCGAATTTATCCGTAAACTTTGCATAGAGCGGGCTGAAAAAGGTTGCTTGGAGCTCCATTTCGACTCGTCCGCCCTCGGCTAAAGATTCATATATGGCTTTGGTTTCTTCTTTGGTATCGAATTCTAAGGAAAAAGAGATCGTATTTCCCGGATTAAAGGGAACACCAGGGAACGTATCAGAGAAACGAATGACATGACCATCTTTTCTTAATTCGGCATGGAGAACGAGATCCTTTAGCTGCTCCTGAACCGGAAACTCAGGATTGGGGGGAGCATCTTTAAAATGGAGAATTTGAGCTTCTCCGCCAAGCACTTTTTGATAAAAATTGACCGCTTCCTCACAATTCCCGTTAAAGACTAAATAGGGGATTAACCAGTCACTCATAAACATCCTTCTTTCTGGTAAATTTCTTTAGTGTAATATGTAGAAAATCGAAAGATCCCTGGTTCATTATATCCCAAAAATAAAGAAAGCAAAATTCGGGATAAAGAAAACCGATAAAAAACGAATGATTTTTAAAATACAAAAAAGTGGTATTCCTCGGTTAGAGTCATACCACGAGAATTTTCACTCTTAATGAGTGCGTTATTAGCTGTACAGAATCAGCCTTTAGCCTTTGGGCTGGGAGCATAATAAGATGGACTGAGTGCAGGTTGAGCTAGTGGCCGCGTCAACGGTTGCGGCTGGGGGTGAACGCAGGGGCTAATCGGATAACAACATAATGCTTCATAATACTCAGGACATTTGTGGAATAAGACCATGATAATCACCTCTTAAAACTTTACTCTGTGGTCAATACCTAATACTAATGTATTCCATAAAAATCCAGATGAAAGTTGACCATTTACCATTTGATGAAGTTGCCCTATTTTTGCATCAAGAAACTTGATAACGGATCTCAATCTAACGGTCTTCGAAACGATGGCCTACAACTTTTCCTTTGGACACCTCTTGGATCGGGGCCTTTTGTTGAAGTGTGTTATCTTTTAGCTGAAAACTAGCTTCATTATCACTCCAAATTACCTCATAATATGACGAACCGATTTTAATGAGGTCCCCTTCATAAACATCCTTACTCTCTTGATCACTTAGGCCTGTCCATTGAAGCAATTCAAATTTTGCGATTGGTTCCCAAGATCGTCCCAGAACACTCACGGCAAAAGGAGCTTGACTCTGAGTATCAAATGTTAAGGCAAGAATATTAAACATCTTTTTTCGAACTTTATCCCATACTCGGTATTTTGTAGTTTTCATATCGTATCTAACCTCTTTCTATATCGAAATGCTTGCTTTAGGCGAAGTAGCTTACTCCATCTAAAGTAGAAAAGAACCCAATTAGCTATACGAAAATAGGATGCAGTTTTATGGGTTGCAAGATCATCCAAACTATGGAAGTTCAGATTCTGTACTAAGACAGGGAGAAGATTTACTCTAATTGAGCTGTCTGTTATGTAAGTTTTTATTGCCATGAATTGAATTCTGAGCTATTCTATACATACATAAATGTACAGTAAGTGGGATTTCATGTCTTCTGTAAGGAAATATATTTGGAGGTAGTGGATTTGCTGACGGTAGAGAAAATTGGTGGAACGTCAATGACTCAATTTCAGGATGTACTAAAAAATATTATCGGAAACCCGGAGAACCCCGATTTCCGTTTTGGTCGAGTGTTTGTAGTCTCGGCTTATGCAGGGATAACGAATTTACTCCTTGAGGACAAAAAAACAAAAGCCCCAGGTGTCTATCAACACTTCGTCCTAGGTGAAGATTATGAAAAACCTCTCGATGAATTGCTGAATCATCTTTTGAATATCAATGAAGAATTTGCTGATTTAGGGCTTGATTATGACGTTTGCCGAGACTTTTTAGCTGCGAGAATTGCCCAAACGAAATCATATCTGAATAGTATGGGAGAAATCATTGCTTCTGGGTATGTCGAACGAGAAAGCATTTTTTCTGCTGCCCGCGAGTTGCTAGCCTCGATCGGAGAAGCGCATTCGGCATTTAACTCTGTAAATATTTTGCAGAATCGGGGTATCTCTGCCAAATTGGTGGATCTCACTGGTTTTCGCGATTCCCGGCAGCTTACCATCAGCGAACGGATTGAGCAATCCTTTAAAAATATTGATCCGTTTGCCGGAATTGTTATAGCCACGGGGTATACGAAAGGCCGCGAGGGCATAATGCGTCAGTTTGCTCGTGGCTATTCGGAAATTACATTTTCGAAGATTGCTACGCATCTGCATGCGGATGAAGCAATCATTCATAAGGAATACCATTTATCCTCTGCGGATCCCAAAGTTGTTGGCGTGGATAAGGCGGTTCCGGTTGGGCATACGAATTATGATGTCGCCGATCAATTAGCGGATATTGGGATGGAAGCAATTCATCCTAATGCGGCTAAACCTTTAGAATTAGCGGGGATTAGTTTGCGCTTGAAAAATACCTTCCAACCCCAACATCCTGGAACTTTAATTTCCAAGGGATATGTTGGGCCAGAGGCCAAAATCGAAATTATCGCAGGGTCAGACAAGGTCGTGATTATCGAAATTCACGATGCTTCGATGGTGGGGCAAACGGGTTTTGATTTTGAAATCATGAAAACTTTTAAGCAGTTTGATATCAGTTATATTACGAAGGCGACGAATGCAAATAGTATTTCTCTTGTCATTTGGGAAACGGATCTGAATGATGAATTGATTAATGAACTCAAGGAAAAATATCAGACCATAACGGTTAAACAAGTGGCTATTGTCTGTGTGATTGGCTCGAATATTGCTTTACCAAATATTCTGGCGCGTGCTGCAACAATCTTAGCGAAAAATAAGATAAACATCAACTGTGTGTCTCAATCCTTACGTCAGGTCAATATGCAATTTGTCATTGACCGGGATAAGTATACCAAAGCGATCATTGAGTTGAATGAAGAATTATGTCTCAAGTAAGAAATACGTAAAAAGTGAAGATGAGGTTGACATTTCTTTGATTCTAGTCTATCATGTTCAATGAGCTGACATTGGGGAATCGCAATTTATTGCGATTCGTAAATGGAAACCACCTGTTATGGACGACAGGTGGTTTCATCATTTTCTAGTGAATATTCACATCCAATGAGGGAAAGCTCGGAATGAGATTCCCCGAAACAGGATTGGACACATTCAGAACAACCACGAATCGATTTTAGAAAACAGCGTCTAGGGTTAAAAACACCATCTTCAAAGGCTTTTCCAGGACAAGACTGAAAACATTGATCGCAATTGACACAGGAGTCTGAGGAAAGGTCAAGTCGACTTGTTTGATCTGTAGCCTCGAGGGGGGCGTCCGTAAATAAAGCAGAAAACAAGAGCTTGGAGCCGTAGGTTTTATTAACCACAAGCCCATTCTTGCCCCATTGTCCGATCCCGGCGGCAATGGCTAGGGGGCGGATATCCCCAAAAACAGATAAGGAACTCTTAACTTTGCAGCGATACCCCTCCTTACGGAGAAGGGTAGAGAGTTCTCCATGGGCCTTATGTTCGTACCAGAGTTCTTCGCCAAATCGGCGCGTAATATAAAAAGGATGGTTTAAGATCCAAGCATTAGAGAAGGGAAAGGCCAGGACAATGACGGGTTGAGTCTTCCTGACTTTCGTGTAGCCAACGACCAATGCTCCGTGCTTTAATGATGTTTGCGTGATGTACGCCTGTAGGTCTTTTTTTTCAGATAGCGCTTCACAGGAATTGTGAGAGTTGACAGTCTGATCATACATAAGTAGGACCCCTTTTGTTTCAGATTCAAGATATAGATTACCCGCAAATCCCCAAGAAAATGTTGTGGAGCTAAAGAAAACTATGAAACATAGATATTTTCATCGTAGGACAAAGAAAGCTCTAGAAATTCACCGTAGTGCCGGTCAATTATCTAGAGCTTTAATTCACGATTGAAATTTATTGATCTGCGTTTTCCTCTAATAGTATTTCAGATGTTTGAGGGGTATCAAATCTCGGTTTGCGAGGAGGTTTCGGCCCGAAGAATTGAAAATAGTGACATTCAATACGCCCATTATAGAGTTTACGGCTCTTATCCCAGGGTCTTCTGATCAAATCCTCAGGTTTCTTCAACGAAGTAATCACATGAAGAGACCAGGTCGGCAGGGCTTTGAAGATTTGGCCTAAATCTTGGTAGAGCGTTTTTACTTCCTCCAGTTCGCCGAGACGTTCGCCATAGGGAGGATTCGTGATCAAATGGCCATATTGAAATCTCGAACGGACCTCAGCAACAGGTAATTTCTGAAAGAAAACATTATCTTTCAAACCAGCTTCTTCAGCATGAACACGCGCGAGCTGTAAGGCTTGCGGATCGATATCGGAACCATAGATGTGTAAATCCAGATCTGGATGCCAAAGTTCGCGGGCTTCTTCGCGGGCTTGTTGCCACAGCTGTTCCTCGATATTGCCCCATTTTTCGGAGATGAATTCCCGGTTCAGGCCGGGTGCCCGGTTCTGAGCAATCATCGCGGCTTCAATAGGAATCGTCCCCGTTCCGCAGAAGGGGTCGATCAAGGCCCGGTCGGCTTTCCAATAGCTGAGTTGAATCATCGCTGCTGCTAAGGTTTCCTTTAAGGGGGCTATCCCGGCTAACTTGCGGTATCCTCGCTTATGAAGTCCAGGTCCTGACGTGTCGATCGTAAGTGTCGCGACGTCCTTAAGAAGTGCGACTTCAACTTTATAGCGGGCACCTGTCTCTTGAAACCAACTGATTCCATAGACCTCTTTTAAGCGTTCAACAATGGCCTTTTTAACAATCGCTTGGCAGTCTGAGACACTAAAAAGCTTCGACTTAATTGATTTCCCTTCTACAGGAAATTCAGCATCGATAGGAAGCCATTGCTCCCAAGGAAGATCCTTAGTTTGTTGGAAGAGCTCTTCAAAGGTAGTGGCATTGAATTCTCCCATTTTTAAGAGCACTCGCTCTGAGGAACGCAACCACAGATTCGTGCGGCAGATTCCTGATTCATCGGCCGTAAAATTCACTTTCCCGTTTTCTACCTTTGTTTCGGTATACCCAAGATTTGATAACTCGCGAGCAACGATGGATTCAAGGCCAAAGGCAGAAGTGGCTATTAACTTCAGTTTCGACAAAAGGAAACACCTACTTTATTTAAAAGTCCCTATTAATAGTATAGGCCTTTGGGGAAAAAGGCAAGTTGTAGCTACCATTCAGGAAGTTTAATTGTTCTTTGAACCGACATCCCTTGACGAAGGTGAATTTCACAATTAGAATGATTGCCAAAGAGATGAAAAATTAGCAATCAACGCGGGAGGTGTCCTAATTTGGATGGCGTAAATGGACTCGATTTAAGGAAGGCATTTTATCGTTTAGAAGAAGAAAATCGGCGATTGAGGTGGGAAGTAGAGCAATTAAAAATTCGAGTTAGTCAGTTAGAGGGTAATAACACGCTTTATTTGCAAGGTGCAGATTCAAACTTCGACTCGGATGAGGAAGAACTTGATGAAGAATGGCTAGGAGCAGCCTTTTGGCACAATGAATATTAATAGCCAGCGCGCAGAAAGAGGATTTTAAATACCTTAAGTCGAAATAAAGTATAGCCAAGAACATAGAGAATGGCTAGCCGGTTATTGGCTAGCCATTCGTTTTGTCTTGTAAATTTAGGAAAGACTTCCGTTCGGGGTGAAGGTCGCACAATCTGTCATTTCAGTCGTTGTAGCATTGGGCGCTTGAACTTCGATTTGCTGCGCGAAGCAATGATCTTGTCCCCAGTAATGGCAGGTATTCACGACGCATTTAATCCCTTGAATAGGAGAATCAAGTTTATCAATTCTTCCAGGCATATCTTTTTCCTCCATTAATATTAGATTTTTTACGTGCGGTTTACATTGATATTTTCTCCGTTTCCTTCTAATTTATGTCTTGAAAGTTTAGTACGAAAATAATGAGATTGAATAGGTGACAACCATGGGTAAGATTTTAATTGTCGCGGAGAAGCCTTCTCAAGCCAGAGAATATGCGAAGACTCTTGGAGTAAATGGCAGAGGAGAAGGATATTTTCAAAATGAAGGCTATATTATTACCTGGTGTATCGGGCATCTATTAGAACTGAATCGACCTGAGGAGTACATGAATTTAGATCAAGTGGGGAAGAAATGGGGCTTACATCGTCTCCCCGTTTTACCTTCACTTAAGAGTTTTAAACATCAAATCAAAGCGTCAACACGCAGCCAGTATACGGTCCTTACTCAGCTTCTGAATTCCCCGGAGATTGACAAAGTGATCTGTGGGACAGACGCCGACCGCGAAGGGCAGCTTCTTTTTCAGGAAGTTTGGGATATTGTGCAATGTACTAAGCCTCTAAAACGGCTTTGGATTTCTTCCTTAACCGCTGAAGCGATTCGCGAGGGGATGAGCAAGCTTCGGACAGAAGCCGATGTGGAAGGATTAGCTCAAGCAGGCTATGGGCGAAGTTATGGAGATTGGGATTTTGGGATGAACCTTACGGAAGGGTTTTCGGCTCTGTTCGGGAGTTTTGACCCTGTTCGCAAAAAGCCTAATGTCATTTCCATTGGCCGGGTCCAGACCCCGACCCTGGCCTTAGTCGTTGAACGAGAATGGGAGATTGAGCAGTTTAATCCTGTGCATTACTGTGAAGTTGAAGCTGAGTTTAAGGCGAGCGCAGGTAGCTATACTGGGAAATGGGTGGAAGATCCCAAGGCTGGAGAGGGAAAATCCGAGCTGAGCCAACATAATTCCAACGGTTCAGAGCATGGATTAAATCTTGTAAAGGCTAAAGAAATCGTAGCGAAGGTCAAAGGAAAACCTGGAAACGTGCATGCCCTTGAGGCGAAGGAGGTTCAAGAACCCCATCCACTGCTTTTTGATCTAACTTCTCTCACAGTTGCCGCTTCGAAACGGTTCGGGATGAGTGCTGACCAGGTTCTGAAGATCGCCCAATCACTTTATGAAAAAAAAGCAACGACTTACCCCCGTACGGACTGTAACTTTTTACCTCCAGACATTCTGCCCAAATTGCCTGCGCATTTGCGAGCTTTGCAAATAGAACCATATACCGCATGGGTCGAGGAAGCCCTCAGCAAAGACTTACCGAAGGGTAAGCGTGTCATCAATCAAATCACAGCCCACCATGCTATTATCCCGACTACCGAGAAAATTTCGCCGGAAAAACTTTCCCTCGATGAGAGAAAGCTTTGGGATATGATCGTTCGCCGCTTTTTGAGCGTTTGGTTTCCACCCGCTCGCTATGAAACGACAGTTGTTCTCACACAAGTCGAGGAGGAATACTTCCGGACACGAGGTAAGGTACTGATTGATCTGGGCTGGAAAAAACTCTTCGGAGACAAACCAGAGGAAGAAGGTCAGCCCAAACGACAGAAGAGTAAATCGAAAAAAGACGAAAACGGAGACGATGGAGAGGACGGGAATTCAGAATTTGTCGCTTTACCTGTCCTGAGTTCTGGCGAAACGGTAACCGCCTTGAACGCTATGGTTAAAGAGAAAGAGACCAAACCTCCGAAACGCTATACCCAGGGTGATTTGCTAAAAGCCATGGAAAATGCCGGGAAAAGGGTGGAGGACGAACTCCTGCAGCAACAACTCAAAGGGAAAGGTCTGGGGACGGTGGCAACTCGCCCAGCCATTCTTGAAAATCTGCTGAACCGAGGATACTTGCTTCAGGAACAGCGGGCGTTACACCCTACGGAGAAGGGGAAAGAGCTCATCCGTTTAATTAAAGTGGAATTACCGAAAGCTCAACTCTTAGTGAGTGCAGAAATGACCGGACAGATGGAGTTTGAACTCGCGCAGGTAGAGCAAGGAAAAATGGAACTGACGAAGTACATGGCCCAAGTTGAGAAGGCGATCCTTGAGATTCTTGATGAGTTAAGAGCGTTTGAAAAAGCCTTTGGTAAACGTCCTCTTGCGCACGCTCCTGTGAAGGCAATAGGCGGGGGTACGAAAGCTACTTCAACTCGGAACAGAACCTCCACACTTACAGCAACAAAGGAGCATACAAAGAATACCAATACCCAACCCGAGGTCTTGGGGCTTTGCCCGTTCTGCGGTGGGGATATTATCGAGGGGAAAAAGGGGTATGGTTGTTTAAATTGGCGGCAAGGGTGTACCTTTGTTGTTTGGAAAGAACCAATCTGTGGTAAGGTTCTATCTCCGGCCCAAGTAAAAAAGCTCCTCAAAAAAGGTTCGACTGACTTAATCAAAGGATTTCGCTCAAAGTCTGGAAAACCTTTCTCAGCTTATTTAGTATGGGTAAAAGAAGGTTCGGCGAAGCTTAAGTTCGTTTTTGAAAAGGATTAATCAGAGAGAATGGAAATCCGGCAATTGCCAAACACTAATACCGCAATTTCAGGTAAGTAAGTAAATCTTAATGAGGCTAATAGAAGGAGTAAAGCAAGTAGGATGAGTAGCAGTAATCAGAATCAGGAAGGATTGCAACGCAGTCTCAGTGAACGACATATTCAAATGATCGCCTTAGGGGGAGCGATTGGAGTAGGCTTATTTTATGGCTCAGCAACAACGATTCAAATGGCAGGGCCAGCGATTACCCTATCATATACATTCGGGGGATTCATTATTTTCATTATTATGCGCGCTCTCGGGGAAATGGCAACCGCGGAACCTTTATCTGGTTCGTTTAGTGCATATGCTTATCGTTATGTCGGCCCCTTTTCCGGTTTTTTGACTGGCTGGACCTATTGGTTTTTATGGATTGCAGTCGGGATGGCTGAACTAACAGCTCTGGGCGTTTATGTAAATTATTGGTACCCGGGAATTCCTCATTGGGCTTCCGCGTTGGTCGCATTGGTTTTGATGGTAGCCGTCAATTTGGTCAACGTAAAAGCTTTTGGAGAGTTTGAATTCTGGTTCGCCACGATTAAAGTAGTGGCAATTTTGGGGATGATTGCGGCTGGGATTCTCATTATTCTTGGGGTAGGTCAGGCACATCCTCAGGGCTTAAGTAATCTTTGGCGCAATGGCGGGTTTATGCCCAACGGAATATCAGGATTGGTCTTGTCTTTAGTCATGGTTATGTTCTCCTTCGGAGGCGTTGAACTCATTGGAATTACCGCAGGTGAAGCAGAGAACCCTCAAAGCACAATACCTAAAGCTATTAACACTGTTTTTTGGCGGGTCCTAATTTTTTATGTTGGGGCAATTGGTGTCATGATGGCGATTTACCCTTGGAATGAAATCGGAACTCAAGGAAGCCCTTTCGTCTTAATTTTTGACCGGATCGGGATTCCAGCAGCAGCTTCGATTATCAATGCTGTTGTTATTACCGCGGCCCTATCGTCTTTTAATAGTGGTCTTTTCAGTACAGGCCGAATGCTCTATAATCTTGCTTTGCAAGATAACGCTCCTAAAATGTTTGCTCGCTTAAGTCCTGCGGGAGTGCCAAGAAACGGAATTCTTGTCTCTTCCTCAATTATCCTTATCGTCGTCGTCCTTAATTATTTATTACCGAGTCGAGCTTTCACTATTTTATCGGCGATTACGACCTTCGCCATGGTGATTACCTGGACCAGTATTCTGGTGACCCAGTTGAAGTTCCGGAAGTCTTTAAGTCCTGACCAAGTGGAACAACTTACTTTTAAAATGCCAGCGAATAAATTACTTTCGACGGTTGCGCTCATTTTTATGGGTGTACTCTTAGTTTTGATGTCGTTTATTCCGGATATGCGTTTCGCCCTCGCAGTTGGACCATTGTGGATTCTCTTGCTCTATCTGGGATTCCGTTTGAAAGGGTCTCGTTAGTATAATACTGTATACTCAATATCAAACAGAGGGATTTAGCTCATCCCTGTCGAATAGTTAAAAGCTAAGGATGATACAGAGAATTTATTTTTAACGAAAAGTAGGGAATACTAAAATTGGGGAGGTATTGAATTTGCGTAAATGGAGTTCTTTGGTCGCGAGTACACTAGTTCTAGGTCTATTATTAACAGGGTGTGGTGCAGCAAATCAGCCTTCGAAATCTTCCGCCACTGAAGGATCAAGTGCAGGAACAGCAAGTGCTCAAACTATTAAACTTGGAGCGGACGTCACTTTTCCGCCTTTTGAGCAGATGCAAAATGGTAAGGTCACAGGTTTCGATATCGATATTATTACGGCAATTGCCAAAGAAGCAAATCTCCAGATCGATGGAGATATTAAAACTATGGACTTTCAAGGGTTAATTCCTGCTATTCAAACGGGAACGATTGATGTTGCGGTTGCCGGGATTACAATTAAACCGGAACGCGCTCAACAAGTTAATTTCTCCAAACCGTATTATAAATCTGGAATTTCGTTACTGGTGAAAAAGGATAGTACGATTGCAGGAGTTGCTGATCTGAAGGGAAAAACTGTGGCTGTAAAATTAGGGACCACGGGCGATCTCATGATGAGCAATGAGCAAGGCGTAACTGTTAAACGTTTTAATAACATTGATGAGGCCTATCGTGAATTACAAAATTCGGGCGCGGACGCTGTCATTTTTGATAACCCTGTTCACCAGAACTATATCAATACGGGACATGAAAATGTAAAAGTTGTCGGTGATCTTTTAACCGGTGAAGATTATGGGATCGCGGTAACGAAGAAGGATGCTCAACTCGTAAATAAAATCAATGATGGTTTTGATAAGATTATCCAAAATGGAGAGTATGATAAAATCTATCAAAAATACTTTAAAGATGATTATGGAAAAGTCACTAAAAAGTAAGTTAAGGGTTTGTTGATCTTTAAGCATAAGCGCAGCCCGGGGCTGCGCTTTTTCCATTTTATCTAATTAATTTAGAGAAGAGGTGAAAGGATGAACTTTTGGCCAATTGTTTTGGATGCTATGCCTCAACTCCTCGAAGGGGCCAGGCTCACGATTCTCTATTCGATCGCAGCCGTCTTTTTTGCAACAATCTTAGGCTTAGTTTTTGCTCTTTTTAAATTGTCGTCAGTTTCCATCCTTAGGGGAATTGGGCAGGGGTACGTCCATATCTTTCGGGGCTTACCTCTTCTTGTTCTCATCTTTTATATTTATTTTGCCTTACCTTCCGTGTTCCCTCTCCAAGTCTGGTTTGGCAACAAATACATGATTATGGCGGGGATTACTGCGTTAGCCCTCAATGAGGGAGCTTATATTACGGAAATTATACGTGCAGGAATCTTATCGATTGATCGTGGACAGACCGAAGCGGCAATGAGTATTGGGATGACCAACTTTCAAACGATGCGATTTATTATTCTCCCGCAAGCCTTAAAGAGGATGGTTCCTCCTTTGGTCAACCAGTTTATTCAAACGATTAAGGATACCTCCTTGCTTTCGGCTATTTCTGTAGCTGAACTGACGCGGCGGGGACAGATGATCATTTCTGTTAACTTTGCGGGCTTGCAGATCTGGACGGCTATCGCCATCGTCTATCTGGTGATCATTCTTAGTTTGACTGCACTTTCTAGTTATATCGAAAGAAGGTGGCAAGTTGATCAGCGTTAAGAATATTACAAAGTATTTTGGCCGCCATGAGGTACTCAAGGATATTTCTCTGGAAATAGCTCCTCAGGAAGTAGTCGTTATTATTGGTCCTTCGGGTTCAGGAAAAAGCACTTTTTTACGGTGTATGAATGGTCTGGAAAGCGTCTCCAAAGGCGAGATTTTTGTTAACCAGGCTGAAATCACTCATAGTAAAACCAATCTCAGTTTAGTTCGTAAGGAAGTAGGAATGGTTTTTCAACGCTTTAATCTGTTTCAGCATCTTTCGGTTATCGAAAATGTCACTATTGGACAGGTACAAGTACTAAAAAAAAGTAAGCAAGAGGCAGAAAAGAGGGCCTATGAGCTTTTGGATAAAGTAGGGCTTCAAGAAAAAGCCAAGGCCTATCCAGAACAACTTTCTGGCGGACAGCAACAGCGGGTTGCGATTGCACGGGCCTTAGCCATGAACCCGATTGTCATGCTTTTTGATGAACCAACTTCGGCGCTCGACCCAGAAATGGTCGGAGAAGTCTTGGCAGTCATGAAAGATCTGGCCAGAGAAGGAATGACCATGGTTGTAGTTACTCACGAAATGGGGTTTGCACGCGAAGTTGGGGATCGTGTCCTTTTTCTAGATGAGGGCCGGATTGTTGAGCAGGGAACACCAGAACAGATTTTTAACCATCCTCAAGAAGAACGGACCCAACTATTCTTAAGTAAAATTCTCTAAAGGTAGGGGACAGGAAACTGTCCTCTGTCTTTATTCTTAAATGTGTTCAGACCTATGATTTTTTGAATAGAATATAACACTGGCTAAAGAATATAAAAAAGCTATGAGGAGATAGGCGGTGGAGTATGCATAGCTCATGGGTAAGCATGGTCATTGCCCTCGTTTTGATCTTGGGTTTTTACTATGCACGAAAAATTAGTGGCCGCGAGAAAGGTTTGAGCCAAAAGAAGGCTGATTCGGGAAAAAGACAATCTGTGAAGAACGAAAAAGTAGGGGTGAAGGCTTCGAAACGTTTTCGAAAGCGGAAAGCTGTTATTCCGATACTAAACCCTAACTTTAAGCGCAAACATAAGAAAGATCACACCCAAGCGAATTTGACTAAACCTGCTTCGTTATTACTTCATCCCTACAGTCTTGAACAGGCAAAGCTCGAATATTATGCCTACGCTACCTCTTTTCAGGGACTTCATGAGCCTCTCTATCAAGCAATTCAAGGTAAAAAAGGCGAATCAGATTACAACAATTTGCTTAAGTCTTGGGATTCTAAAATCAATGCGACACATTCACAACATCTCATTCTTGTTTGGGAAAGCAGTGTATACCAAGTTTCTCCCAGAATGTCTTTGAGCTCAGAAACCGCTTATTTCGAAGTTTGGTTTAACCATCTAAAAGACTGGGGCTTGCAGCGTTCCTTCGAAGCAGGGCAGATCAGTTGGATGCTGAATGGAAGTATTATCGAGAAGAGCTTACAAAAAAACGAAAAAAGTTGTTAACCCGGCATGTGGATGTCTCTTTTCGTCTCTTGATAAATACAATGGGGTAGGTCTTGTCAAAACCTATAAAAGATGGGAAACTGAAGATACGATGTTAGTCCCCGGCTGGCTTATAAGATTGAAGCAGGTACGAATCAAGTGGAGACGGCAGGGATGATTATCAGCCTTTCGGCTGAGGGTCTATCTAATTTATAATCATCAATTTATTTGGCGACACGCCTAAAAGGTTGGGATACAATGAATAAAGAAGCGGGAATAGCTGAGAAGCTATGGAGCCGAAATTTCGTGATGCTTATCTTGCTTAATTTTGCCATGTTCATGGGCTTTCAGATTCTGATGCCAATTTTACCAGTTTACGCACGTGCTTTAGGAGGAGGGGAAACGTCGGCTGGCCTGGTTGTGGGCATTTTTACTATTTCAGCTGTGGTCGTTCGCCCCTTTATCGGTAGGGCGCTCGATGTTTTTGGACGAAAGAAGATATTCCTAATCGGGTTCATCTTTTTCTGTTTGTTCTCGCTTTCGTATACGACCGCTTCGACTGTTCTGGTCCTTTTACTTTTGCGTTTTTTCCATGGTTTCGGTTGGGGAACGACAAGTACTACCGCAAATACCGTAGCCTCGGATATTATTCCGCGGAGTCGTCTGGGAGAGGGAATGGGATATTTCGGCTTGACCTCGACACTGGCGATGGCGATCGCCCCGGCTCTAGGACTTTATATGATTCAACAATCGACTTTCGAAGGAGTTTTTATTTTCTCGGCAGCTGCCTTTTTGGTAGCCATGGGCTTAAGTCTAGGAATCCGCTATCCGACTGTTCAGCCTCAACCGGGTAAAGGTCACCTTTTTGAGAAAACTGCCTTCCGACCAGCCACCATTGTCTTATTCCTAACCATGTCGTATGGCTCGATTGTGACATTTATCGCGTTATATGCCCAACAACAGGGAATTGCCAATATTGGTCCGTTTTTTACGGTGTATGCGCTCGCGTTGATGATTTCGCGTCCGCTGTTTGGTCGTTTAAGTGATCGGAAAGGACTGAAGGTTGTCGTCTTACCCGGTCTCGTAGGGGTCATATGTGCCCTGCTTTTGCTCTCTTTCGCCAAATCCCTTCCACTTTTTTTGTTAGCTGGATTCTTGTATGGGGTGAGCTTTGGGGCAGCCATGCCTGCTTTACAAGCGATGTCTGTCCGTCAGGTTCCTCCTCATCGGCGAGGAGCTGCCAGTGCCACGTATTCCACAGGTTTTGATCTGGGAATTGGCTTGGGCTCTATTTCATTGGGATCTGTCGCTCAAGCTGTTGGGTATAGTCGGATGTATTTATGGGCCATTCTTCCGATTCTGGTGGCGCTTGTGATTTTAATTCTTCCATACAACTTATTCTCCAAGTTTATACATAAAACGCATAAAGAAGAGTAATCTTTAAGACAATATGGTGGACATGAATTAAAAAACCATCAGCTTATCTTCTTTAATTACAGAACCCACCTTAGTTATGAGGTGGGTTCTGTGTGTCCCAAGCACATCCTTAATTCTCTGGAAGTTCCTCTATCTCCTCTGAAGCGGCTAATAAGGCTATACTTTCTTCAACCGGTAAGGTTTGAACTGTTTTAAGTTTGCGTTCAATCGTCCGTGACTTCTTCGTTGCAGTTTCGATGGAATTGCTCGCCTCCTGAAGTTTTTTCTGCGTTCTTTCCAGGATCTCGGCGAACTTGCCAAATTCCGTTTTGACGGCCCCCAAGAGATTCCAAACTTCGCTCGAACGTTTTTCGATCGCCAGGGTTCGAAAGCCCATCTGTAAGCTGTTGAGAAGGGCGGCAAGCGTGGTTGGTCCGGCGATGATCACTTTATAATCCCTTTGTAATTGATCACTAAGCCCTGGACGACGCAGAACTTCAGCATAAAGTCCCTCAATCGGGAGAAAGAGAATCCCGAAATCTGTGGTCTGGGGTGGATCAATATATTTTGAATGGATCGTTTTCGCTTCTGATTTAATTCGGTTTTCAAGTGCTTTCCCCGCTTCTTCGATCAGAGCAAGATCACCTTTATCTTGAGCATCGAGAAGGCGTTCATAATCCTCCAGCGGGAATTTGGCATCGATCGGCAGCCATATAATCCCGTCATTGTCATCTTTAGCGGGGATCTTAATCGCAAATTCTACTCGATCATTACTGTCGTGCTTGGTGGCTACATTTAAGGCATATTGCTCTGGAGTTAGGATCTGTTCGAGAAGATTTCCTAATTGAACTTCTCCCCAGATGCCGCGGGTTTTAACATTACTCAGAACTTTCTTTAGATCTCCCACACCCGAGGCAAGGGTCTGCATCTCACCTAGTCCTTTATGGACCATTTCGAGACGTTCACTCACGAGCTTGAACGATTCTCCAAGTCGTTGCTCTAAAGTCGAAGTGAGTTTTTCATCGACGGTTAAGCGCATCTGGTCTAGCTTTTGGGCATTATCCTGCTGTAGCTGGAGCAGCCGATCTTCGACAGTTTTGCGTAATTGCTCAAGCTTTTGTTCGTTAGTCTGAGTTAATTGGTTCATCTGGCGGGAAAAAATATCGAGTTGACTTCGCTCTAGATTGGCGATCTCAACCATACGTGCAAGAACGGAATCGTTAAATCCTTTGAGAGAAATATTTTGTTCTTCACGTGCCATTCGGGCATTGCTACTCGTTTCTTCACGGTTCCGAGAAAGTTCTTCGAAAACGCTTGTGATCTGTTGCCCAAGATTCTTTTCTAAAAAATCCAACCGACTTTCTAGCCGGGTGAGATTCAGATGCATAACCTGATTCCAGAGGATGAGTAAAAATATGAGACCTAAACTGGCTAGAATAGTTATAGTTATGAGTAGAATATCGGACAAAGTTTTCCCCTCCAAATGATTCTTTAGTTCAAGTTTACTTTACCATAATTTGCGGACATTTTTGGGAAATGCTCTAAAAATGTCAAAAATCTCACTTATTTAAATTAAATTTAATGCTATAATTACTGAAGGAAATTCACGAAAGAAGGTGATAACAGGAATGTATTTCAAAATTTGGAATTTGACGCAATGGGCTCCTTTGATTCTACCATTGTTAGGTGTAGTTTTAGGGTTAGTCGGTTATGGTAATAATCATTTTCTTCCAGTTGAGTATGAATTTGAGGCCTGGTTAACGATAACTTTAGTCTTGATCTTTAATGGGGTTATCGTCGGGTGGACGATCAAAAATTTAGCCCGTCGCGCGACAATGGATTCGTTAACCGGGCTTGGAAATAAAGGGTTATTTTATTACTGTTTGCAGAACGAGACCCAGAAGTTTTTAAAAAAGTCAAAGAGTTCATTTTCTTTAGCAATGCTTGATATTGATAATTTTAAATGTGTAAATGACCAGTACGGTCACCCTGCAGGAGATTGTGTGTTAAAACAATTAGCGCAGATTTTAGAACGAAATGTTCGTTCCACCGATGTCGTTGTGCGCTGGGGGGGAGAGGAATTTGCCATTATCTTATTGGATACTGAAGTTGAAGGAGCTTTGGCTTTTTTAGAGAGAATTCGGGAAATTACCGAGAACTATGATTTTGGACCAGAAGTTCAGTCCCAGAAAATTACGGTGAGCGTAGGTGTGGTCTCGGTGAAAGAACTTGATCAGAAACTTGAAGAAGAAGATGTTATCACTGACGTGGTGAAATTTGCCGATCAGGCGCTTTATCAGGCCAAACGAACGAGAAATTGTGTGATTGATTATGCCCAGCTAGGGTTGACTTAATTTAAAATTAAGTCAACTTTTCTTTGTACTAACAGAAAGTATAAGTTTTGGGCAGATAGCATAAGTGCAACTAAGGCTTCCGCCCACGCTAGAGGCTTGGCGCAAGCCAAGTTTTCTTTATTTTGAAGATAAATTTTTTGTGAACACTTGCAGTCTGACCAAATTTGATTAAAATAGATTACGGGTTACATTTTGATCTATTTCTATTTTCTATCCATCTTTAACTCCAATTTACCCACTTTGTAAGGGGAGTTAGGATCATAATTAAAATCGAATCAAGGAGGAAAACCCATGAGTACAACAGAAACCAAAGAATTTCAAACCGAGATCCGTCAATTGTTAGACATTGTCATCAACTCACTTTACACGGACCGGGAGATCTTTTTACGAGAAATCGTCTCGAATGCTTCCGATGCAATGGAAAAGGTCCGTTTTCACCAATTAGCCGGTCAAGAAATTAAAGACAAAGATCTACCCTTGGAAATACAGATTTCCACCAATGAAGAAGAGCATACTCTTACCTTCGTAGATGCAGGTATCGGGATGACCAAGGAAGAATTGACTGAGAATCTGGGAACAATTGCGCACTCTGGCTCTAAGGCATTTATTCAAAACTTGGCAGAGGCTGGGGATAAGAAAGATATGAATCTGATCGGTCAGTTCGGGGTTGGATTTTATTCTGCTTTCATGGTCGCGGAGAAAGTAACGCTCTATACCCGTTCTTACCAGCTAGATGCTCCAAGTTACAAATGGGAATCCGATGGTAAGGGAAGTTACTCGATTGAAGAAGCCGAAGATCAAGCTCGGGGAACCCGAATCATTCTTCATCTGAAAAAGGACGCCGAGGAGTTTGCAAAGCCAGATACTGTAAAACGGATAATTAAACAATACTCTAGTTTTGTACCCTATCCGGTCAGTGTAAATGAGGAGAAAGTGAACACGGTTCAAGCTCTTTGGACCAAAAATAAAAAGGAGATTACGGAAGAAGAATATACCGAATTCTATAAGTTCATTGCGAATGCTTATGATGAGCCCCTTTTCCGTCTTCATTTTTCCTCAGATGCGCCGATCAACCTCAATACTCTTTTGTTCGTGCCTAAGAACAATATTGAAAAGTTCGGATTTGGACGGATGGAACCGAGTATTAACCTCTATTGCAAGAAAGTATTGATTCAGGAGCAAGCTAAGGATATCTTGCCGGAGTGGCTGCGTTTCGTCAGGGGTGTTGTGGATAGTGAAGAACTACCCTTAAACATCTCCCGTGAAACCATGCAAGATAGTGCTTTAGTCGCGAAACTAAATAAAGTTGTTACGACACGCTTCCTTAAGTTTCTCGAAGAACAGGCTAAGTCCGAACCAGAAAAATATAAAGAATTCTGGAAGGAATTTGGAATATTTCTCAAAGAAGGAGCGGCCAATGATTTCTCCCATCGTGATGAACTTCTGAAGCTCCTCCGCTTCGAGTCCTCAAAAACAGAGGGAGATGACCTTCTTGCGCTGGAGGATTATGTCAGCCGGATGAAAGAAGGGCAGGAGGCTATCTATTACATGAATGGCCCAAGTCGTGAAGTCATTGAAGCAGGACCCTATCTTGAGGTTTTCCGGAACAAGGACTATGAAGTGATTTATACTCATGAGCCGATTGACGACTATGTTTTTAGTACAATTGGTGAATTTGAGGGGAAAAAATTAGTTTCTGCGGATCAAGCGGATCTGAATTTGACCCCTAACGAGAATGAAACTGACAAACAGACAGGTTTGGCAGGGGACGAGTTGAAGAACTTTACAGACTGGTTAAAAGAGCTCCTGGGAACGAAAGTTACGGAAGTTCGCGAGTCTAAGCGTCTTGTCGATAGTCCAGCAATCATGTTGAGTCCCTATGGAACGCATAGTATGCAACGGATGATGCAAATGATGAACCGGGACTTGAAAGATGTCGCCCCGGGAATCTTAGAAATAAATCCTGCGCATGCATTGATTCTGCGTCTTAACGACTTGCGTAAGCAAGAGGATTCATTTGCACGCTTAGCAGCAGAACAATTATTTGCTAATGCACAAATCGCGGCGGGGATTATCGTGGATCCGCGCGGAATGGTCAATCGCTTGAATGAAATTTTAGAAAAGGCACTTGGTTAATGTTTGAATAATTTCTGAATCAAAGTTATGCTTTAGTATGTGGCTTGAAGCTGGTATTCCTCTTTGCTAGGGATGTCGGCTTCTGTTTTTGTCAAAACGAAAAAGGATTTCCTCAAATAATTACGAATTAAAGAATATCGACCATCGGATAAACGAGGTGAGATTGTGCAACAAGAATTTGTTGGCGAGGGTATGCTCTTAGTTAATGAACGAGGAATCATAACTTTTATTGATAATTCGGTCGCGCAGGCCCTTAAAGTTTTACCGGGAAATGCTCAGGGACGTCGCCTTACGGAGGTCTTCCCTGAGACCCGGTTACTAGAGGTACTAACCTCTCATCAAGTTCTTACCCAGGACCTGATGATCTGGAAACAAAAAGCGACCCTTCATTACTGTCCGATCTGCAAGGACGAGAAATTTTTGGGTGTTGCCGTCTATTGGCATGCTAAACCATCCCTTGTGAATCAAGAAGCGGATAATCCGCAGCTGAACACTTTGCTCAGTCTTTATGAAAGCATTCTTGGGGATCTCCCCATTGGGATTGCTGTAGTTGACCGCCAGGGGCGTATTGTGATGCTAAACCGGGAGTACCAAGAAACACTTGGAATTTCTTGTCAACCGGCTCGCGGAGTTTCCCTTCTACAGATTTTACCCTTTTCCAGAGTCCGTGATGTCCTGCGTACAGGTCAGTCTGTTCGAGGAATGGAAGTGAAATTTCAAGGGTCATCCTTTTTCCTTTCTGAAGCTCCCATTTATTGCGAGAAGGAACTCGTGGGTGGCTTAAGCAAAATTCTGAATCGGGAGCGCTTGGAAAAATATCATGTTAAGGAGTTATTCGACCGATTTCAGCTTTTGGAAAGCAAACTCCTTTTTTACAAGGAGGAGCTACAGGAAATTCGTCGATTATCTTCTCCCTTAGAGGAGATCATTGGGGATACGCCAGTGATGAAAAAAATCAAACAGGTCTCGGCACGTGTGGCTCTCCATGATGCCAATGTTCTGATTACGGGGGAAAGTGGGACTGGTAAAGGGCTGATCGCGCAAGTGATCCACAATCTGAGTCACCGGAGTAACGAGCCATTTATCAAGATCAATTGTGCAGCGATTCCTGATAATTTATTGGAGTCTGAGCTTTTTGGTTATGAGGAGGGTGCCTTTACAGGAGCCGCTAAAGGGGGAAAATCGGGTAAATTTGAATTAGCGGATGGAGGCACGATTTTCCTGGACGAGATCGGGGATATGCCTGCAGCCATGCAAGCGAAAATTCTACGTGTTCTGCAAGAAAAATCGTTTGAACGTGTAGGCGGCTGCAAAACATTGAATGTCGATGTGCGGGTGTTGGCTGCAACTCACCGAAATTTAGAGCAAGCGATTGATGAAGGAAAGTTTCGGTTAGACATGTATTATCGCTTGGCAGTCATCAAGCTGCATATTCCACCTCTACGGGAACGAAACGAGGATATACCCAAATTGACGGCAAGCATTATGCAAAAACTGAACCATAAATACTCCTTGAAGGTTAATGAACTCAGTCCTGAAGTGCGGCAACTCTTTTCAAAATATAATTGGCCAGGTAATGTTCGTGAACTAGAGAATGTTTTAGAGTACGCGTTTAACTTCCTCGAACCTGGAGAAAAGGTGATCAGCCTCGAGCATCTGCCAGGGGATTTTGTGAAACACATCCCCAATTCACAGTGCTCTTCAGAGTTGCGCTTAGAGACAGTTACTAGTTCCAATTCAAACCGTCGTGAGATTTCCCTGGAACAAGCTGTGTCGCAGGCTGAAATCAATACGATTTTGCAGTCGCTCAAGCTTAGCCAAGGCAATAAACAAGAAGCAGCTCGAATTTTGGGAATCCACGTTTCGGGGTTATACCAGAAACTTAAAAAATATAATATCACCGGACACTAGGGAGGACTTATGGATAAGGAAACAAGTATCAAATCAGCGCTGTCGATCCTTCAGGATCGGTTTGTAACACGTTCCTCCAGCGATCAAGTTCCGGATGAATGGGTTTATTCCACGTGTGGTTATTGTGCGGTGGGGTGTGGGCTCTATATCGGTGTGAAGGATGGCAAAGCTGTAGCCGTCGAAGGAAATCCCGATTCCCCAGTAAATCGAGGGCATCTTTGTGTTAAAGGATTGTATGAATGGAAGGTGCTTGATCATCCAGAACGGGCAACCACGCCGATGATTCGCAAAAATGGAGAGCTTGTTCCTGCATCTTGGGAGGAAGCTTTGTCTTTACTGACGGAAAAGATTAAAGCGAATTTAGAGCAAGTGGGTCCGGAAGCTGTAGGCATTTATCATACCGGCCAGTTCTTGTTAGAAGAATATTATGCCCTAGGGAAGCTTGCCAAAGGGGTGATTGGAACGCCGAATATTGATTCGAATACCCGGCTATGTATGTCGGCCGCCGTTCAGGGGTATATTCGTTCCTTTGGTACAGATGGCCCCCCAGGGTGTTACGACGACTTAGATCAGGCCGAGGTTCTTTTGATTTTCGGGGCAAATCCGGCGGAAATGCATCCACAACTCTGGCAACGCATTCTCAATCATCGTGAAAGGGAGGGCTGCACGATCATTGTCGCTGATCCGCGGTTAACTCTACCTGCCGAGGTCGCAGATTTGCATCTAGCGCTTCGTCCAGGGAGTAATGTGGCCTTGCTGAACAGTCTCATGTATGTGATTTTTAAGGAAGACCTTCTGGATTTAGACTATATTCGAAACTCCACCTTTGGATTTGAGGAATTGCGCCAAACCGTTTTAGCTTATCCCCCAGAGATTGGGGAAAGCTTGACTGGTGTACCTGCCGAGAAGATCGTTGAAGCTGCACGTATTTTTGGCCGTGCCAAGACGGCGACTACGCTCTTTTGCCAAGGCGTCAATCAGAGTATGTCAGCAACAGATACTGTAACCTTAATCAGTTCGCTGCACTTGATTACCGGTAAGATTGGTAAACCGGGATGTGCACCTTTTTCCTTAACCGGGCAATCCTCAGCCATGAGTAATCGGGAAGTGGGAGGAAATACTTACCTTCCCGGGTACAGAAATCCAGCCAATCCTAAGCACCGACAAGAAGTCGCTGAGTTTTGGGGAATTGATTCTCAAGTTCTGCCGACCCAAGTTCAAGATATTATGAGCATGTTTAAAGCAATTGAGCAAGGAAAACTCAACTTTTTATGGACGATGGGGACGAATCCGGCCGTCTCTCTACCCGATCAAGGTTATGTGCGGGAATTATTAGACAAGGTTTTCCTCGTGGTTCAGGATGTCTATTATCCGATGGAGACTGCGAAGTACGCGGATATTTTTCTTCCCGCCGCCCAATGGGGAGAGAAGACTGGAACCGTTACTAATTCTGAACGCCGAGTCAATCTCGCTTGTAAAGCCGTCGAACCTCCGGGTGAAGGAAAATCAGATTTTGAAATTATTCAGGCGGTTGCCAAGCGTCTTGGGGCAGAACCGCTTTTCTCCTGGAGAAATACCGAAGAAGCGTTTCAAGAGTGGCAATGCCTTTCTCAAGGACGTCCGAATGATATGTCAGGGATGAGTTATGCGCAGATCGAACGGGAGCAGGGGATGGTTTGGCCCTGCACTAACGGGGAGCCTGACGGAATAATTCAAGCTAAACGATTATATACTGAAGGGCGTTTTAACACAGCTCCAGAGATCTCGCAGGCCTATGGAGCATTTAATCATCCGGCAGGTCGAGCCAAGCTTTGGGGAATTCCCTATCAGGAACCTCCTGAAATTCCGGATGCTCAGTTTCCTTTTTGGCTCAACACGGGGCGGATTATTGAACAATATCATACCCGGACGAAAACTAAGCGTGTAGCTGAGTTAGATATTTCTGCTCCCGAAGGGTTTGTCGAAATTAATCCAGAGGATGCGCAAAAGCTTAGGATTCAAGACGACGAGAAGATCCGTTTAACCTCAAGGCGAGGCTGGATCATCGTTTCAGCTCATATAAAAAACAGTGTTAGTCCTGGACAGATTTTTGTTCCCTTTCATTTTGGAGATTTAGACCCAAGTGAAGCCCATCTTAAACAGGCAGCTAATCACTTGACTTTAAATTGGGTAGACCCACTCTCGAAACAACCTATTTTTAAAGTCGCGTCTTGCCGAATTGATAAGATAGTAAAATTAACCTGAAATAATTTTTCGAAAACCCTCTAATATATTAGAGGGTTTTCGTGTTTTGTAGAGGACTAATTCTTGTTTTCCCGAAATTGAAGATTTATAACACGTATTAGCCCTTCTAATCGATAGATCTCAAAAGCATCAAGTTCGCCTATCATCACTGTTTCGAGAAAAGTCTGTTTTCTTGTCAAATTGAGATCGCTCTTGGCATGAATCTTGCTTTTATATTTACAACGTCTGACCCTTTAAGTGAGAAAGTTTTCAAGCAAGGGCAGGAAATAAGTCATAACATTTTAATATTATGACTTACTAAATAATGCTTTAGGTAAATGAGTAAGAAGTGGAGGTATATCGAGTGGGTAAAAGTAAAATGAAGTTGTCGCGTCGTCAATTTCTAAAAGCGGCTACTGCTACTGGAGTACTCTTAGGGGGCGGCGGAGCTGTCGCTTTAACACAAAAGGCTTATGCTTCAGGAGAGGTAGGCGTACCCAATCTTAAGACAGTGCGTACGACCTGCTCCCCAAATTGTACAGGGGCGTGCGGAATGAACGCGGTCGTGGAAAATGATCAAATCAAATCGATTATTCAAGCGGCTGATTATCCTGACCCAGAATACAATCCGCGGGGTTGTCTCAAAGGACTCTCGATGATGAATCTGATCTATGGTCCAGATCGGTTAAAGACTCCGCTCATCCAAAAGGGAAAAGCGGGAAAAGATGAGTTACAAGAAGCGAGCTGGAATGAGGCCCTTGATTTTACGGCTCAACGGTTAAAAGAAATTGCCGAAAAGTATGGCCCTGAATCTATTGGAGTAGCCTTCCAGGTTGGAGGGACAGGTTATGTCCATAAAGGTGCGTTTTCTCGTCTAGCTACGCTGGCAGGCTGGAGTCTCCATCATGCTTACGATCAAAATGGGGACCTTCCTATGTTTTGGCCGATGACCTTTGGGGTTCAGTCGGAAGAACTCGAACCTGCAGAATGGTTAAATTCCAGCTATGTTGCAGTCTTCGGTTCCAACATCATGGCTACCCGTTTGCCGGATGCGCATTTCTTGGTTGAAGCACGCAATAAAGGCGCCAAAATGGTGGTCTTTGACCCCAACTACAGTCCTACGGCTGCGAAGGCAGATGAGTGGGTCCAAATCAACGGGAGCTCTGATGCAGCCGTTGGGTTAGGTATTGCCAAAATTATTGTCGAAGAAAATCTGTATAAGGCCGATTTTATTCGTACCTTTACGGATTTACCGATCCTTATTCGTACTGATAACGGAAAACGGATTAAAGCCGATGAGGTTCAAGGGCTTGTAAAGCCTGCTGATGTGCCGACTTATCGTGAGGCTTATGTTGTTTATAATGGGCAATTTATTATCGTTAACCCTGAAAAACTGGACTTACCGCTCGATACGCTTCTTGAAGGAGAAGTGGAGGTTCCCTTAAAGACAGGAGAAACGGTGAAAGCCAAACCAACCTTCCAATTGCTAAAAGAAAGTTTGGCGAAGTATACCCCTGAATATGTCCAACAGGAATCCGGAATTAAACCAGAGACCCTGAAAAAAGTGGCTCATGAAATGGCAACAGCAAAAGCCCTTCATGTCATTTATGGTGCGAGTAACTACCAATGGTATCATGGTGACTTAAAAGGTCGTGCCCTGGCTTTGCTGCCCGTACTCACCGGAAATATTGGTAAACCCGGAACAGGAATTTCCACCTATGCTGGGCAATACCGAATCCGCTTTAAGCTTGCCGAATGGTGGACACCTGAAGGACGGGCGCAAAATTGGGTACCTTTCCTTTATGTCTTAAACGGTCCGACCAAAACGATGAAAGCGAAATGGCCGAAAAACGGAATTAAGGCACTTGTCCTTGGTTGGGGAAACCCTTTCGACCAGCATAATATGGCAAATAAACTTCGCGACATGGTAGATAAAGGTGATTTGGAATTAATTGTGACGATGGACTTCCAGAAAACAACAACCACTGAGTACAGTCATGTCGTCTTACCTGCTGTATCCTGGTATGAAAAAACAGAGATGGTTGCTACACCTGTGCATCCTTTCTTACAGCTTCAACAGCCTGCCATCAAACCTCTCTACGAAGGAAAATCCGAACTATGGATCATCCGGGAGTTGGCTAAACGATATAATCCGGATTTCGAAAAGTACTTCTACCCTGGACTTGATGAGAATCAAGCGGCAGAAAAAGTTATTGAACTTCTTCTACAAACGGGGGGACCAAACGTTGCGGGAATTACCCTTGAACAATTGAAGAAAGGACCGGTCCGGCTTAAATCCACGGTTCCCGGCAACCGTCAGATTCCTTTCTACGACCAGATTCAGAATAAAAAGCCTTTCCCACCGGTTAGCCTGCCCGCGAAAATCGAGCAGACGGCACAGTTTGTTAAATCGGGTCGCATTGAATTTTATAAAGATGAGGATGCTTTTTTACAGGCCGGCGAAGCCTTACCGACTCACAAACCTCCCTTTGTAGAAAGTGAATATGCTTTAAATCCGCAGGCCAAGGAGAAATACACTTTTGCCTATATCACGCGCAACGCGATTTATCGGGTGCACTCCACCCATTCCAACAATGTTTGGATGAATGAACTTCAAGATGGTAAGCCTCGTGTTTGGTTAAATCCCCAAGACGCCGCGGAGAAGGGGATTAAAGAAGGAGACACCGTTGAGCTTTATAATGATCGCGGAACCTTAACCGTATTTGCGGTTGTGGATCCTGGTGTTGGACGTAAAGTCGCTGTGTTTGAAGAAGGATGGTGGGCCCGTTACCTTAAAGGGCAGTCCTATAATTCCTTAACCTATCCTTTTATCAAACCGACTAATGAAGTTTATTTCGTCCCTGGAATCTGGGCGCCTAATACGGCCTGGAATGAATGCCTCTGTGATGTGAGAAAGGTGGGTGATGCTCAATGAGACTCGGTATGGTCATCGATTTAGATAAATGTATAGGGTGTCGTACGTGCACCGTCTCGTGTAAATCCCATAATGCTCAACCCCCAGGCATCTGGTGGAACCGCGTTTTCACTCCAGGTAGTGAATTTCACCAAGCCGCCGTGGGTAATGATGGGCATTTGCAAATGAACTTTCTCCCAGTCTCCTGTCAAATGTGCGATAATGCGCCCTGTGAAAAAGTCTGTCCCGTCGGAGCGACTTATACGGATGAACGAGGCGTGGTTCTCGTTGACTATGATCGATGCATCGGTTGTCGTTATTGTCTCGCTGCCTGCCCCTATAATGTTCGCCAATTCAATTGGGAAGATCCCAAGAAAGCGAAAGCACGGGTTGGATATGAACAAGGGTATGAGTATGGTTATCCCACTGATGTTCGGGATAAAGAGGGGCAGTTGGTCTATACGCCAAGTCGCCCGGTAGGCGTCGTGGAGAAGTGTACCTTCTGTTTTCAATATACCTCTAAAGGAGAGCTCCCTGCTTGTGTTCGTTCCTGCCCCGCGAAAGCACGATTTTTCGGCGATTTAGATGACCCCGAATCTGAAGTCAGCCGTCTCATCCGCGAGCGGCAAGCCATACGTTTGAAGGAAGAACTCGGGACTCAGCCTAAGGTCTATTATCTACCAGCCAGTAAGCCTAATCGCTAAGAGTGGAAGTTAAAGCCTTCCCCTCAAAAAAACAGGAGGGAAAGGCTGAGGTTGTCAAAAAAATATGAGGGAGTGTGAAATATGAGAGTAGATTCGCAACCCGCAGCGTTCAGCAATATCGGTGCGGTAAATCCTTTAGGATTACGACCTAAAAATCTGACAGAAAAACCCTTGAATAAAGTAATCGGCATATCAATTATCGCCATACTCATTTCACTATCAGCCTGGGGCTATCAGTTAAGTCAAGGTTTGATTGTGACGAATATGCGAAACCCTTTTAGCTGGGGGTTATATATTGCCACATTTGCTTTTTTCGTCGGGATTGCAGCAGGGGGTTTAATCGTTTCCTCTTCGGTTTATCTATTTGATCTCGAAAAACTCAAACCCTTCACCCGGATTGCCTCTCTCTCCGCCTTTGCCAGTGTTCTGGCAGCGGGAGCGATGATTTTGCCGGATATGGGGAGAATCGATCGAATTCTTAATATCTTTTTTCATCCAAACTTTCGCTCCCCACTGGTGTGGGATGTGATGGTGATCAGCGCTTATATGGTTGTCACTTTTTTAAGTGTTTATGTTCAACTATTACCTGATTGGAAAAGTGAGGGACGGGGTTTCTTCAATGGCTGGACTAAAAGTCGCTCCCTTGAAGAAGTGCAAAAGTTTTCTAAAAAATGGTCCAAACGAATCTCATTGATTGGTCTTCCCTTTGCGATCCTGCTTCACACAGTCACAGCGTTGATCTTTGCGACACAGGCTTCGCGCGGTTGGTGGAATACGGCGATTCTTCCTCCTGATTTTATCGCAGTGGCGATAGCCTCAGGCACTGCCTTAGTCATGCTCATTGGCTTATTGGTAGCCGGCAAAGAACGGTTCACAGAATACAACGACGCCTTTAAAATCTTAGCCAGTATCGTTGCTGGCGCGCTCGTAGTTCACTTTTTCTTTGTCTTTGTCGATCTTGTGATCCATGGTTGGTGGGGGAAACAGGAGGCTCATGAACTTTTCTCTCTGCTCTTTGGCCGTTATAGTTTAGTTTATGCCACAGAACTCCTTCTCCCAGGTTTTACGATGTTTTATTTCTTCTCTGCCCGGGGCAAACGTTCTTACCAATCACTAATCTTTGGCAGTGTTCTTCTCTTTAGTGGCGTATTCGCCCATCGAATGATGCTCATGTTCCCAGCCTTTAACGCGATTCCTTTAACTTTAAGCTTACCTGCAGCTGGAATTGAGAGCTGGGCATACCCAATCTCGGTAGGTCAATTGCGCGATGGGATGCCGTCCTTTGTTACCTCCTGGTCTTACGTACCAAGTTTGGTCGAAGGCTTGCTCGCGATTTTACCGTTTGGCATTGTGACGTTTGTGGTTTCCCTAGCGCTTAAACTCTATGCTTTCTTGCCCGAAAAACATTAAATTTTAAATTACAAGTGGTGAAAAGAGTGAAGGCTACTTCTAATAGGAAGCTGCCTTCACTCTTTGTAATATTCTAAAATTCCCAGACTGCTAGCCCCATGATCCCGATCTGTCGCAGTTTTCGCTTATGAAATAAAGGTTTCATCGTAGGATAAAGAATACTAAGAATTCTAGCCCTTTCCCTTGCATAATGTTTACTAAGCAACTTAGCATTTCAGAATGCAGGGGGAAGGGTGGAGCTACTATTGAAGAGTTTAAAAATCGGAGTAAAAGAAGAAAAGTCTGAGGAATGTTATGCTATTCCAGACTGGGAAACCTTAGAACTTCCTAAGCCGGTACTTAGAAGACTTCGAGTAAAACCCTTATCTTGGTTTAAGAAAAACTTCAACTGGGCGGATAAGTATTTTAATGAACAGCGTTGTGAAAATTTCGACATGGTTGCCACCTATCGGCCTTATCATTTCAATGGGACTGAATTTGGACTTTACATATATGCACGCTTTTTTGCAGCCTTGCTCATAAATATCCTGGAAACGACAGGGTTATCTTTAGGTAAAGCTCATGCATTTGCCTTAGAATGTGTCCAATCTCATGGGGCCTTTCATTACCTTGTTGAACGTTATGCTGAGCGAGGGACTCGTTCTTGCTTCGCATTAGGCCGAACCAGCGCATTGTCGCACTACCCACGTTATAAAAAGGAAGTCTATGCTCCGATGTGGGGAACGCAAGATTGTATAGAAGAAACGCTCGCTAATGTTTACCTCTTTCAGAATCATCCAGAATGGGATGAAGAGAAACGACGATATGTGCTCCAGCTCTATGCTCGACAACGTGACGGTTATGGTCAAGCTGCTGAGCTAGAGCCAAACGCCTTATCTGCTTATTACACCCGACTTGAAAAGTCGATCGGAGGTCAGGGGACACAGACCCTAGAGCAATGGATCAGACTACAGACACCCTTTAGAGCGGATCGATTTCCAATTTATCTTGTGAATGACGACCTCGAGAATTCAAAATTTGAAGAGATCCTGGAAATTATATTTCCAAGCTGCCTAGAATTTGAACCCCAATCAGAAAAAAAGTTTAATCCTTTGAAACTAACTTAACATATTTTTACATAATTAGTTATTGACATAAACTATTAGTGCGGCATATAATTTACCGAGGATCGAGGTGCTAATGATGATATCTAATTTAATGGAGACTGATAGTGTAATACACTCAATAGGACAAAAATATCAAAAATTTCTCATACCTACTGAAGAAAAGATTTCTCTTCATCAATTTCATTTTCTTATGTATCTTAAACGGCAAGAGAGCTGTACACCGTCAGAGATCGCTAAACTATACGATATTACACTAGGGGCGGTGACCGGGTTTGTCGATCGATTATATAAACTGGGATTGATCACTCGCGAACGAAGTGATCAGGATCGACGACTGGTGTTGATCAAGCTTTCGGAAGAAGGAGAGAGTCAATTGGCTTTTTTCGATCAGAGACTTTCCACGATTCATCAACACATATTAAATCGGTTAGGTGAAGAGGAGATTGAACTCCTTAATCAACACCTAATTCGTTACCTTCAGGTGCTTGACGAAGTATCAGATTTGAGATAGAAAAACAGGGAGTAGAATAATGAGCTTTTTTGAGAAAATCGTGAACGTTGTTTATGCTTTTGCGGCGGATCAGATTGGACAAACTAAATTACTATTCTGGAAAATTACCCGTTTATTCAGCGGTCTATGGGGCCACGGAAGCCCTGATAGGCTTAGCAGTTAACGTTAATGAAGCAACCTATGTTATCACGCCTCGATCAGCTTACTATGAATTTATTCCAATCAAAGAGTCCGATTCTTCGAAACCTTCTACCCTTGAACTAAAGGATTTACGAGTCGGTGAAATGTATGAAATTGTTGTGACCAATTTCTCGGGATTTTACCGTTATCGTCTCGAGGATGTGGTCAAAGTGGTAGGGTATTATCATCAAAGCCCAAGCCTTGAGTTTATGAAGGAAGCTGTAGGGCATTATCATTTCTATGTTGAAATCGCTTCTTCTGATATTAAAACCTTTCAGACAAACCTTGAACATTACCTTGAAGAGATGAATCCCCGTTATCGAGCGGGTATTGAAGGAAACCGGATCATCTCCCTGAAAATGGATAAAGTACAGCCAGGAACGTTTGCTAAACTACGTCAGGAATTGCTTCGACGGGGTGCGTCCCTTAACCAGGTGAAAATTCCCCGCTTGGTTAAGGATGCACAGCTAATCGCACTCCTTGAAGACAATCGTGTAGCGATCAAGAACTAGAATAGAGGATAGAGAATAGGAGATCATGAAACTTATGGAGAAATCATATGTACGCCCGATGATTATCTTGTTGATCATTCAGTTTTTAGTGATGGTCGGTTTTGGAATTATTATTCCGATCCTACCGTTCTTGGTTCAGGATCTTGGAGGAAATGCTATTTCTCTTGGACTCTTCATGTCTGCCTACTCCATTATGCAATTTTTCTTCGCTCCGTTTTGGGGACGTCTCTCAGATCGGATTGGGCGTAGGCCAGTCATTCTTATTGGTTTGAGTGGCTATGGACTCACTTTTTTCCTTTTTGGCTTCGCACACAATCTTTGGCTCCTTATCGCCATCCGAGCTTTATCGGGGATGATCTCCTCTGCAACTTTACCCACGAGTATGGCTTATTTAGCCGATATTACTGAAGGTGCTGACCGTTCCAAAAGTATGGGGATGGTTGGTGCGGCAATGGGGATGGGGATGATCTTTGGACCGGCTCTCGGCGGATGGTTGGGTCATTCAAGTTTTACAACACCCTTCTTTGTCGCAGGTGCCTTAGCATTAGCCGTTCTCCCGTTTGCTTTGGCCTTATTACCGGAGACTTTACAAAAATCAAGCAAACCTTCAAATAAAAAAATTCCTCATTTCAGCATCGAAATAGTGAAAGATCCGCTATTTGCATTATACATTTTCAACTTTGTCCTCAGCTTTGCTATGGCCATGTTTGAAACTACGTTTGCCTTATTAGCAGCGGCTAAGGTTGGATTTGGACCGAAAGAAATGGGAACAACCTTCACTATTCTTGGGATATTCGGAGTTATCGTACAAGGCGGGTTGATCGGGCAGTTAGTGAAACGGTTTGGTGATGCCAATTTGGTTAAAACAGGGGCTTATTTTTGTGCCATTTCACTTTTTCTGATTTTATTGGCTCCTAATACGGTGACATTAGTCCTTGCAACGATCCTTTTCATGGTTGGGAATTCCTTAATGGGTCCAACGAGTTCGAGTCTAGTGACGAAACAAGGCAGCCAAGGTCAAGGAGCTTCGCTCGGCTTGTTTCAATCCTTTGGTAGTCTGGGACGGATTCTTGGACCTATAATGGGCGGGGCTCTATACGGGTTATATATGGGGTTACCCTATATCACAGGAGCGATCCTTCTTTTGGGAGTTGTTTTAGTGGCGGGTCGTAAGCTTAATAGTTTTGAAAATAAATCGACTCCCCTTAGACAAGAATCTTAAGAGGTTAATAAAATAGGAAGTAAATAATTCTCAAAGATAAAATGGAAATTACTGATTTTGCGTGAGCCTAGTTCAGCCGTATGGCTGAACTAGGCTTTATTTCTATCTTCATAAAGGAGGAACCTTATGTCAGATACTAAAACTGTTATGGTACAAGTCTAAATTATTCAAAAAAATGTAGACAGTTTTTTAGCTTTATGGTAAGTTTAGCTTAGAAAATGTCCATAAAGAGAGGGGAGGATAGAGATTACTTATTTGCCAGGGTGAATTAATTGCTATTATTATTTCGTTTTAGTTTTGAAAAAAAGATTATGGACTTTTCTATTATCGGAATCTTCTGCGACTACGTAATATTACGGATTTTTTATGTGTAATTAATAGAAGAAAGTTGGTGAATGTTCATGAATGCTTTGACGCTAGTCATTGCAGCCGCGTGTATTCTTATGCTTGCTTATCGATTCTATGGTGCATTTATGGTCACCAAAGTATTGGTTATTGATGAAAATCGAATTACGCCAGCCCACCGCTTAAATGATGGACAAAACTTTGTCCCGACAAATAAATGGGTTGTTTTTGGCCACCATTTTGCAGCAATCGCGGGTGCTGGGCCTCTTGTTGGACCTGTTCTAGCCGCTCAATTTGGTTACTTACCAGGAGCAATCTGGATTTTAGTGGGAGCAGTTCTGGGTGGTGCAGTTCATGATATGATTATTCTTTTTGCCTCTGTTCGTTATAATGGACGTTCACTTTCAGAAATTGCGAAAGAAGAAATTGGTAAGGTATCAGGTCTAACTACTGGTATTGCTATTCTCTTCATTCTCGTACTCGCGATGGCAGGCTTGGCGGTTGTTATCGTTGGTGCAATGAAAAATAATCCTTGGGGCTCCTTTATTATCACCATGACTATTCCAATCGCCCTTTTAGTTGGACTTTATATGTATAAAATTCGCCCCGGAAAGATCGGGGAAGCATCGGCACTGGGTGTTGCACTTGTCTTTTTGAGCATTTGGGCAGGCCAAGCCGTCGTTTCGTCAGGGTTCGGATTTATATTTAACTGGTCAGAACAGATGATGTGGATTATTCTTCCCGTTTATGGTCTGGTCGCTGCGATTTTGCCAGTGTGGTTACTCTTGGCACCGCGTGATTATATCAGTAGTTATTTGAAAATTGGTACAATCTTAATGTTAGCAGTCGGGATTATTTGGGTCCATCCCCAAATCGTAATGCCTGCTATAACGGAATTTGCTCGGACGGCAAATGGTCCGATTGTTAAAGGCCCGATTTGGCCCTTCGTGAGTATTTCCATCGCCTGTGGCGCGATTTCAGGTTTCCACGCTCTAATTAGTTCAGGAACTACTCCTAAAATTATCAATAGCGAAAAAGATATCCAAATCGTGGGCTTCGGCGGAATGCTCATGGAAGCCTTTGTTGCGATTATGGCCTTAATTGCTGCAACCGTGCTGCAACCGGGAGACTATTTCGCTATCAATACAGCGCCTAAGGTCTTTGCGACCTTAAATATGCAAACAGTAGATCTTCAGAGCTTATCCTCTATGGTGGGCATGGATTTAGCAGGACGTACAGGAGGCGCTGTGACCTTAGCCGTTGGAATGGCCCACGTTTTCTCGCAAATGTTAGGAACCAATTTGATGAAATATTGGTATCAGTTTGGAATCATGTTTGAAGCCCTCTTTATCTTAACGACTATTGATGCTGGAACCCGGGTTGGTCGTTATATTCTTCAAGATTTCTTGGGACGTTATGTCTATAAACCCTTCTCTAGTATTCATTGGTGGCCTGGAGTAATTATTACCAGTGCAGCTATATCTGGAGCTTGGGGTTATATGCTGTGGGGAGGGAATGTTTCTTCGATTTGGCCAATCTTTGGTGTATCTAACCAGTTATTGGCGACCATCGTATTGTCAATTGGCACAACAATAATTTTAAGAAACTCCAAAAAGATGATTTATGCTTGGACTACGCTTGTACCTTTTACTTACATGGTAGTAACGGTTTTCTATGCTGGATTATGGTCCATGATGAATCAATATATGCCGGCTCATGATTACGTAAAGGTGGGACTCATCGTCATCATGTTGGTGTTGGCTGCGGTCATCCTTATTGATGGAGTTCGCAAATGGTTTGAAATTATTGCTGAACGTAAAGCTGGACATCCTACTGCTACAATTTCTTTGCCGGCGAGTAGTATTACCGGTAAATAATTCGAGAGTCGATTAAATGAAAAGACGAAGGATGAGAAAATTATTTCTTTGATCCTTCGTCTTTTCCATATTCTTCGTTTTTCTTAAGTTGTATCACTGAAACCTAACGAATCGCGGCTTTGGTGTAGATCTCGATTACTTTAAGGATGACTTCGACTCCTTTTTCAAGAGCAAAGGTTGGGATGAATTCATATTTACCGTGGGCATTATGTCCGCCTGTGAAGAGGTTAGGGGTGGGCAAGCCCATGAACGAAAGACGCGCTCCGTCTGTACCTCCGCGAATCGGGCGAATATCGGGTTTGACTCCAACCTCTTCCATCGCGTGCTGAGCGGTCTTCACGATATGCATCACAGGCTCGATTTTTTCGCGCATATTCTGGTACTGATCCGTGATTTCTAACGTAAAAGAGTTTTCACCGTATTTTTTCTGTAACTGTACAATCGCTTGTTGCACAGTCTTTTTACGGTTTTCCAAGCCTTCACTCTGAAAATCACGGAGAATATAGTCAAGAACAGTGTCCTCAACATCCCCCTGAATGCTGTTTAGATGATAGAATCCTTCATACCCTTCCGTATGTGAAGGAGTCTCCTGCGGAGGAAGAAGTAGAATGAACTCATTGGCTAGAAGCAGTGAGTTAATCATCTTACCTTTTGAACTTCCGGGATGAACATTGCGACCATGTACTTTAACCACAGCTTTAGCTGCATTAAAATTTTCATATTCCAATTCGCCAAGCGGTCCGCCATCAACCGTATAGGCAAATTCTGCGCCAAAGCCTTCAACATCAAAATGGTCTGCACCGCGACCAATTTCCTCATCTGGTGTAAATGCGATGCAAAGTTTGCCATGTGGAAGCTCGGGATGCTCAGTTAAATATTCTAGTACGGCCATAATTTCCGCGATACCGGCCTTATCATCTGCCCCAAGTAGGGTTGTTCCATCTGTGGTGATCAAGGTGGCTCCAATGTATTGGTTCAGTTCGGGAAATGCTTCTACTGAAATCATAAGGTTTTGTTTAGAATTTAAAACAATGTCTCCACCAGGATAGTTTTCGATGAGCTGAGGTTTAACGTCGCGTCCAGACATGTCCGGGCTTGTATCCATATGAGCGATGAAACCGATTGCTGGAACGGTTTGAGTTACATTGGCGGGAAGGGTGGCATAAACATATCCTTTATCATCCAATTTTGCCCCTTGCAACCCTAAACTTTTGAGTTCATCAAACAGTACTCTGCCTAAATTAAGTTGGTTCGTGGTGCTTGGAACCGAGGTCGAAACTTCATTTGATTGGGTATCAATCTGAACATATTTAAGAAAACGTTTAATTACATTGGACATGTGCTAACCTCCACTTATATTCTTTTAATTAATACCATTATAATTGTTATTAAATTTAATACTAAGATAATGTTTTATTAAAGTTATCTTAATGACGACAGTTACTATTATATAGGAATTGAGCTGTGAAAGTATGGAATGCCCCGAAAAATTATTTAAAAATATTCATCAAAATATTCATCATAGTTCACAGAGTTAACGCGAAGTTAACTCTTATTTCAAAAAGTTAACAAATTGTAACCCGCAGAAGTGCATATTATGGTATTATAGTATGGCACGATTCTTGCAATATTTAAACAACATAATTTTATCCTAAAAATTATTATATCCATTACCGAAGGAAAGTTTCTGTAAAGGGTAAGATAAATTTATTTTCAAGTTTAATAATAATGCCTGTTGTAGACAGGGGACAGAGGAGAGCTAGTGATATGGCCTTGAGCAGAGAGCAGAGTGAGCATAAAGAATTACTTTTGGAAATTGGTCGATATATTAATGAATATAGAGTTCACAAAAAAATATCGCTCCAGCAACTAAGTGTACACGTGGGAGTGAATCCTTCCTACCTGCGTGAGGTAGAACGCGGTGAGAAGGTTCCAGATGATCAATTTATTCGGAATTTATCGGAAAACTGTGGACTTGATGAGAACTATATTTTCAGTTGCTTAGGTAAAGCTCCACTTATTGCTCGAGAAGAACTGGAACAACATACGCTTTTACAAGAAACGCTTAAAGCGATTGGAATGTCCGAACTTTCCAAGCAAAAGAAAGAAGAGATTTATCGTAAGTTTTATTTTATAGCTAAGACTTCCTTATTGGATGCAAAATAAAGTTAAAATTTGATATGAACTTTATTAGCTAATCCTCACATTTTGTGAGGATTTTTGTTTCTATTAAAATTTAACAAGAAATTTAATAAAAAATCAAGTAGTAAATGTGCCAAGGTCTTGTATAATAAGAACAAGAATATTAAAGTAATTATTCTAAATTAACGGCCTAAGAAGAAAATAATAGGTCATTTAGCTTGTCAGAGAGGTGATGAGTATGCTAAAAAAACACAAACGAAAGTCTCTTTCGAAATTCAAAGAAGAGAAATTTAATCGATTGCAAATAGCGGCGTTAGAGGCGGCTGCTAATTCGATCGTGATCACAGACGCTGAGGGTCATATTAACTGGGCCAATTCAGCCTTTACTGCCTTAACGGGTTATAGTTTGACTGAGGTCTTCGGTAAGAATCTGCGGTTTTTGAAATCTGAGGTACATCCGACCGAATTTTATAAAGAACTATGGGATACCATTATGGCTAATAAAGTTTGGCATGGAGAAATGATTAATCGGAAAAAGAATGGAACCCTTTATACAGAAGAAATGACGATCACTCCTGTTTATTTTGAGCCAGAGCAGAATTTATATTTTATTGCCGTCAAGCAGGATGTTACCCAAAGACGTAAGGACATGGAAGAGATGCGCATGGCGGCTAAAATCTTCGAAAACACCTTAGAGGGTGTTTTGATAACTGATGATAAGGGCGACATTATTTTTACGAATCGATCCTTTCAAGAAATTACAGGCTATAGCACTGAAGAGGTATTAGGGAAGAATCCCAAAATTTTAAGTTCCGGCAAACATAATCAAGAGTTTTACAGACAAATGTGGAAATTCCTTCTGGAAAAAGGGGAATGGCAGGGAGAAATTTGGAACCGCCGTAGAACGGGAGAAATTTACCCCGAGTGGCTGACCATAAGTGTGATCAAGGATGATTGTGGAAAAACGGTACAATATGCGGCTATTCTCAGTGATTTAACGTTACGCAAAAAAAATGAAGAACGAATCAAACATTTAGCCTATTATGATGCGCTGACAGATCTCCCCAATCGCTACCTCTTCCTTGATCGCCTAACAATTGCTTTAGCTCATGCTGCGCGGCACGATAATACACTGGCTGTTCTCTTTTTGGATTTAGATCGATTTAAGGATGTTAATGATACCTTAGGACATGCAGCGGGTGATCAGCTTTTGCAAGAGGTCGGTCGACGGATTACAACGTGTATTCGGGAAGAGGACACAGTAGCCCGGATGGGTGGAGATGAGTTTACTGTACTTCTTCCGGATATTCGAATTGAAGAAGCTAAGGACGTCGCCCGACGAATCCTGGGGGTTTTCAGGATGCCCTTCATCCTGGAGGGGCTGGAGCTGTTCTTAACCCCTAGCATTGGCATTGCGGTTGCTTCCGATAAACTGATTGATGCGCAAACGATCTTACGCTATGCCGATTTGGCGATGTACAAGGCGAAGGAAAATGGGAAGAACCGTTACTGGCTCTATCAATCGGATATGGATATCCAGGCGCAGGATCGTTTAACATTAGAACAACGGTTAAGAAAAGGACTCGATCGGAATGAATTCGTGCTCTATTATCAGCCTCAAGTCGATGTTACCAGCGGTAAACTTCTCGGAATGGAAGCTTTGATACGATGGCAGAATCCTGAAACGGGATTGGTTCCACCACGAAAATTCATCCCGATTGCGGAGGAAACTGGTCTGATTATTCCGATTGGTGAATGGGTTTTGCGTACAGCCATAGCACAAAATGTGGCTTGGCAAGAAAAAGGCTTACCTCCGCTGCGTATTGCAGTTAATCTCTCTGTCCGCCAGCTTCAGCAAGAAGACTTAGTCGAGCGAATCAGTGAGATCTTGGAAGAGGAAGGGATGAAGGGAGTCTGGCTTGAACTCGAGATCACAGAAAGCATGGCCATGCAGGATATCGAGCTTACGTCTCGTGTGTTAGGACAATTAAAGAAATTAGGAATACATATTGCTATTGATGACTTTGGAGTCGGTTATTCTTCTCTTAACTATCTAAAACGCTTCCCAATCGACACCTTAAAGGTAGATCAGAGCTTTATCCAGGACAGTTTGAGTAATTCTGAGAATGGTGCGATTGTTTCCACTATCTTAGAGCTGGCCCGTGAATTAAACTATTCAGCAATCGTTGAAGGGGTAGAAACAGAAGCCCAACTCGAATTTCTTAAAGTTAAAGCCTGTGAGGGGATCCAAGGTTATCTCATATCACGACCGCTTCCCGCGCGCGATATGACGATTTTCCTCAATTTTGTCCATGAAAATCAGGACACAATTTTAGTTCCGAGTGAATCAAAGAAGACCACAACGTAAACTTAAATCTTGAATCCATTTTCAAAGTCGCTTAGTGTTTGACCAAAATTCTGTAAAAAACTTTGCTGTACTCCATACAGTTGTACTTGATTCAAGAACGCCTGTAGATGATCGAGGCCATGTTGCGAAATCAAATGCTCTGTGGCTAGATACCCTTGAAATTCCACATTATATGGCGCGGAAAGAAGTCCTTGATCGATTTTACTCAACGGTAAAAGTCCTCCGCTTTGCGCAGTCTTTTTAAGACTTGTAGTAAGGGCTTTGATCTCCAGTTTGGTTTGAGCGGGGCTTATTTTTTGCTGGGCGGCAAGGCCATTATGCCAGCATGTTCCTTCATTGAACCAAAGGGGAAGTTGGGCACCAATCCCGGCTTGGTTGAACGCAACATGGGTGAGCTCATGGGTAAGAACATTGGCGAGGTCAGCTTTTCCTTGAAGGTTGAATAAGGGAATCCAAATTGAAGAGTTTACCGTAATTCCTCCGGTCTGACTCACGATGGCCGAGATTTCTTGTGTGGAGATCCCGGCACGAAGAAGTGCGTCGCCGTACATTTGTGGATTGGAGTAGAAAACGATTTCTGTAAGCCGATTCGGGTTAAGATTAATGCTGTTTTGGATAATCGGTAGCGAGTAGGTCGTGATCAGCGAACTTGCTGATTTTAGTGTGTCGACCGTTACCCCTGTATCTCCTGCGTAGAGGGTAAGCTTTGGTGATACCTGTTCTTTTAAGGACGAAGGATTAACGGAGGGTAACGAGTTAAGTTGAATCTGAAGATGCTTCTCAAGAAGCCGCATTGATTTTTCTAGGGTAGGATTATCACTACTTATACCGGAGACGACTTGGAGTATGGTTCCCAATGTATTTTGCCAGACTTGGTCCCAACCCTGAGTGGCAATATAATTTTCGACCTTAGTTACGGTCTGCTGAACAGGCTCACTTTGAAAAAGTGTCTTCATCCCGGTTTGAACTTGGGGTGAATAAGTGTAGGCAATTAAATATAAAAGCAAAAGAGCGATGATTTTTTTCATGAATTTTACCCTCAGTTCTTTTGGATGATTGAAATATTAGTACGAGATTACAAGCTCAGATTAATTCTATCATTTTTAGACAGCCTTACCAAAGGGAATATTAGGCTAAAATAATCTGGAATAAAATACGCAGGTTTAAGATGAGAGGTGGATATCTGCTCTTGAATTGATAATATATGATATAATAAGAGTTTAGTAAAGAAAAGGGACAAGGAGAAGCAGAGTTATGAATCTTTTAACTGCGGAAAACTTGACGAAAAGTTATGGGACGAAGGTTCTTTTTGCCAATATATCCTTTGGCATTCAAGATAAAGAAAAAATCGGAATCATTGGTGTCAACGGGATTGGAAAATCCACACTTCTGAAAATATTAGCGGGAATTGAAAGCCCGGAAGAAGGTCAAATTAGTAAGAAAAATGACGTATCGCTAGAGTATCTACCTCAAGATCCTGAGTTCGAAGAACAAGCGACCGTGTTAGAGCAGGTTTTTCGTGGTAACTCCTCCTTCATGCAGCTGTTAAGGGACTACGAGCGGACCCTTGAAAAACTGAACCGAGATCCGCAAAATCCAGCCTATCAAAATAGGCTCCTGGACTTGGGGCAGAAGATGGATGAGCAAAATGCCTGGCAACTGGAGAGCGAAGCAAAAACGGTTCTGACGAAGCTCGGAATTACGGAATTCGAAACACCTATGGGCAATTTATCTGGCGGCCAACGCAAACGGGTTGCTTTAGCGAGCGCGTTAATCAATCCTTCTGACCTTCTGATTCTTGATGAGCCAACTAACCATATTGATAACGCTACGGTCGATTGGTTGGAACAATACTTAAATAATCGTAAAGGCGCTCTGCTGATGATTACGCATGATCGTTATTTTCTCGATCGTGTGGTCAATAAAATTTTCGAACTCGACCAGGGCAAACTTTATCCCTATCCAGGCAACTATACCCGCTATTTGGAGCTGAAAAGCGAGCGTGAGGAGCAAGAAGAGGCCTCGGAACAGAAACGACAAAACCGGATTCGTAACGAATTGGCCTGGATTAGAAGGGGAGCCCAGGGTAGGTCAACGAAGCAAAGAGCACGGATTGAGCGCTTTGATGGGTTGGTTGCTGATAAGCCAACAGGAGTGACAGGAACGGTGGATATTTCAGCTGGGGCGAGTCGTTTAGGGAAAAAGGTTTTGGAGTGCAGTCATCTCCACTACGAATTTCCTGACCGAGGAACTGTGATTGAGGATTTCAGTTATATTCTTGCCAGGAATGATCGTGTGGGAATCATCGGACCGAATGGGATGGGAAAATCCACATTGCTAAACCTCTTGGCGGGGCGGCTTCAGCCAATTCGAGGAGAAATTGAATGGGGTCCGACCGTTAAGATCGGTTACTTTGCTCAGGAAAACACCGAGATGAATCCCAACCAACGCGTGATCGACTATCTTAAGGAAATAGCAGAAGTACTGCCAACGGTAGATGGTGGGACAATTACGGCTTCACAGATGCTGGAACGTTTTCTTTTTCCGCCTGAACTCCAGTGGGCTCATATTGGAAAACTTTCGGGAGGAGAAAAAAGGAGACTCTATCTTCTCCACATCCTCATGGGTGCTCCGAATGTCCTTTTCTTAGATGAACCGACGAACGATTTAGACATTCAGACGTTACGAGTTCTGGAAGAGTATCTTGAAGATTTCCCTGGAGCGGTCATGAGCGTTTCACATGATCGCTACTTCCTTGATCGGGTTGCCCAGAAAATCTTTGCCTTTGAAGAGCAGGGCAAGATTCGATCCTATGTGGGAAACTACTCTGATTATCAGGATCAGGCAGCGAAAGCAGAACGCACTAATACACCTGAGCTTGAACTCGCTCACCGAGAAAACCGTTCGCCCGAGGATTCAAAACAGAGACAGCAAAAGGAACGCCCCCTAAAGATGACCTTTAAGGAACAGCGCGAATTTGAACAGATTGATAATTTAATTGCCCAAAAGGAAGAAGAGCTGGCCAAGGTTAATCAAGAAATGAATACAGCAGGCAGTGATTATGGAAAGCTAAACGAGCTTGTCAATCAACAGCATGCCGTGGAACAGAAACTTGAAGAATTTATGGAACGCTGGGCATTTTTAAATGAGCTGGCCGAGAAAATTGCTCAAGACAAGAGCTAAGTTATCCAAAGTAAGTAAGAAAGTAAGAAATATGCTATTTCGCTAAATAGATTATTTTAAATAATAGAAAAAAGAATGGAGAACAAAAAAATGGATGATATGATTAAACAAATGAAAAAGATCATTGCTGAAAAACAGAAAAAAAGTGCCCAACAAGGCATGCCCCAGAAGCATACGAAAAAGATCGGAGAAAGGCGCAAAGGGATTAAACGCTTTAAACAAGGCGGTATGTTTGATAAGTAAAGAAAGGGGACTTACGTGATGAAGATTTTAGTGGATGCAGACGCTTGCCCCCATTCGGCACTAGAAATCTGTTTTAAACTCGGCCATCAGTATCATTTTGAAGTATGGACGGTTGCTAATTTTAATCACCATATTCTTTCCGAGTACCACATTACCGTTGGAGATAATTCGCAAGAAGCTGACCTGAAGATTCTAAATGTCACGAAAGCTGGAGATATAGTTATAACCCAGGATTTTGGGCTTGCGGGCATGGTTTTAGCTAAAGGTGCCTATGCGATGGGGCCGAAAGGTCAAGAGTATCGAACCGAGACGATCGATTTTCTGCTCGAAGAACGGGAACTGAAAGCAAAGTTTAGACGCTCTGGCGGGAGGACTAAGGGACCCAAAAAGCGTACGGACGAAGATGACCTCGCTTTTACACAATGTTTAATCTGCCTTATTAAGGTGGCAATAAAACAGGCATAAATGAAGAGTGATAATCAAAGCATTGAAACAATACCTTTCATGTTTTGAGTAGAAGCAGACACAAATTAGCGGGTCAGTACATTTTAGACCAAAACAAAAAAGGCTCTAACGAAGAATTAAATCGTTAAAACCATTAATATGACAGTATTAAAGTAAGGTTGGCAGGGGATGAGGGAGTCGAACCCCCATCAGCGGTTTTGGAGACCGCTGTTCTACCATTAAACTAATCCCCTAAGGGTTAAAAACAAAATAGCGACATTGAAAATTATACTCGAGTAATATTATTATGTCAATGATATCTAGAGGTTTTTATAAAATCCCTTCTAAAGGGATTTTATGGGAAAAGGAAGAATAGGCTTAATATTGTGTTAAAATAGAAAACGAAAGTTGGGGAGGGGAAGCTTAGTGTCCATTGATATGCATGTCCATACCGAGGAGTCTGATGGGGCGCTTTCTGTTTATGAAGTACTGAATCTGGCGTCGGAACGTGGGATACAAGCTCTCTCACTGACGGATCATGAAACGACACATGGAATAGCATTAGCTCGGAACTACAAGGATTTATTTAAGTTAAAAGTTATTCCTGGGGTCGAACTGGTTACGGCTTATCAAGGACGTGAAGTACACCTGCTCGGTTACTTTGATGATTCTTGCCTAACCCATCCACAGCTCCAGGATCGGTTAAAGGAATTACGGCTTCAACGGACAGCCTTAGCGTATGATATGGTGAAGCGTTTGCAACAGGAGGGCTTGTCTTTAAAGTGGAGTGAGGTAGAAGAAGTTGCCAATCCAGAAGGTACTGTCAGTAAAGGGCACATTATGCACGCACTTCATAATCATTATACTAAACCTGAAGAAGTGCCCTGGCCGTTGATCTCCAGCTTTTTTCAACCTGGTGGAGCTGCCTATCTACCTTTTTTGGGACATGATTTTACAGAAGCAGTTGATTTGATTTATGCTTGTGGCGGAATACCTGTTCTCGCCCATCCAGGTTTACTTAAAGATCCTAAACTTGTTTATCAGCTTCTGTCCCAACGTCCGATTGGCTTAGAAGTTTATTATGGGTACTGGGAAAATCGGGAAACTCTCATTACAGAATTTGAAGCCTTAGGGCGAGAAAAAGCTATTCTAATTACGGGTGGGAGCGATTTTCATGGATCTTTTAGTCGGGTGACTTTAGGTCAAATCGATGTCCCTCTCCAATGTCTTGAAAATCTTGAAAAAGGGATAAAATCAGCCATCTAGAGAAAAACTAAATTCAGTTTTTGACTGGAGGGACGAATATGCAAAAATTCCGATCGGAAAAGGAAGTTTTCCAAGACATAAAACAATTAATTCAGACTCACTTTGGAGAAAGCGGCCAAGGCATACATGTTGAAGTAAAGGGGGATAAAGTTACTCTTTGGGGAACGGTAGATGCCTTAGCCGAAAAAGATTTTATGGGGCAGCGGATTAGTCGGGTTGATGGAGTCAGGGAACTTGATAATTCCTTAACCGTTGCTAACGATGGCAATATTACTGATAAAGATATCGAGAAGCAGGTTACCGAGAGATTTACTCAGGCAAATTATGAGGACATTACACACCTTGGTTGCCGGGTCAGTCAGGGAATTGTAACATTATTGGGTCATGTTGAAACTCAAAGCACAGAACGGTTAGCCAAAAGGATTGCTTCCCAGGTCAGGGGAGTCAAGGAGATACGGAGCGAGATTCAATTCCTGGAAAAGGCGGTTGATGATGCAACTTTGGTGAATCGGGTAGAGAATGCTTTTGTAGCCTCACCTTGGGTCGATGCCCAAGAAATCAAAACAACAGCCCGTAATGGATTGATTACAATTACCGGGATGGTTGATACCCAAGAAGCGATTGAATGGGCGGTCGAGACGGCTTACCAGGTTCCTGGGGTGAAAGCAGTTGTGAGCGAAATCTTTGCTCGTCATCGTTCTCAGGGTGAGGATTTACATATGACGGAGCAATTGGTGAGAAAACTAGGCCAACATGGAATAACGAGTCAGCACGTCCGAGCTTTTGTTCAAGAGGGTATCGCTTTTTTTAGCGGAGAAGTTTATTCAGATGAAGATCGTCGCTGGGCCGAATCGATGATTCATCACGTTTCCGGGATCCATGGGATAAACAGTTCCATAAAAGTAGCGGCTCATAGTATTAAGTAAGGGAAAAAGCTCAGCCTGATTCCGAGGTTGAGCTTTTTTGCAAGAAATTAACAGATAGAAATAAAGCAAACAACGAAAGAACTAATGTGTTATAATAAGTTCGGTTGTTCCATTTATCATGGAGGTGATGAAGTACGGATCCAATAACGCATGGCTTGATTGGAGCAGCTCTTAGCACCTTATCCGGGCATCCGATACAGATTAATGATCCTGTATTTTTAGGGTGTACTATGGGTGCAATGTTGCCCGACTTAGATATTATCACTTACTTTAAGGGAAGACTAAACTATTTGATGAAACATCGAGGAGTAAGTCATTCTCTATTGGCTTTAGGTGCAATGGCTCTGGGACTAGGAAGTCTTATCTATGCATTTCTCCCCATGGCCTCCTGGGGAACCATTGTCTTCTGGACCTTGATTGGAACGCTATCTCATGGCTTGAGTGATGTATTAAACTCTTATGGAGCAGAGTTACTTTGGCCTTTCTATCGAAAAAAACTGACGGTTGATATGATAATCGTTACCGATCCGGTTGTTTTTGGACTTTTCTTATTTTCTCTTGTTGGGTCGATTATCTATCCTACTGTTGCCAAAGAATCGACAGTGGCCGCACTAATCTTAAGTTCAGGTTATCTTTTCTATCGGCAAACGGGTCGGCAAAAGACTCGAAAGAAGCTTATGCAGAGATATCAAATTATTGATAAAAAACAGATCAAAGTTTTACCGGCTATGTATCGACCGTTTAACTGGTCCTTTTTACTCTTTGAAGAAACAGAAGTAAGATTTGGTAAGGTGCTAGGAGAAAAATTCCAGATTATTAAGAGATTACCGCGCTGCGACCAGAATGATCCTTCGATTGTCAACGCAATGGAGGGCGGATTAGCAGAGATTTTTAACCAATTTACACCGTATTGCCACGTTCTCCTTCTTGAGGAAGAGAATCAACTCAAAGTTGAGTTTCTTGATCTTCGTTATTGGGATAAGGAAGACTTTCTCTATACTGGTGAGGTTCTTATGCTTCCTGATGGTCAAATTGCTGAAGAAACGTTCTATTCCTTTAAAAGAAGGAATTCACAGGGAATTGTTCTTGAATATTAACCGGAAATCCTTAAATGACAGAAATAGAACCTCTGTAATCAGAGGTTCTATTTCTGTCATTTAGCACACTCACTATTGACTTAAAATTCGACATCAACGATAATTATATATTGCGGAGGTGGGATTGTGCCAAAAAAACAGAAAAGTTCTCGGGGAAAGTGGGATTTTGTTGCAACCCTGATAGGAATTTTGGGTTTTTTGGGAATAATCGGAGAACTGGAGATTACTGGAGTCGGTCGTTCTATTTACACTGGCTTTAAAACAGTTTTCGGCAGTATAGCCTGGGTAGGACCTTTACTTTTCTTACTAGTGATGATTGTCATAGAAATAGTGACTCATAGCCAATCGCGTAAACAAGAGGTAAATTCGTGGCACCTTTTACGAAAAACTGAACATACGAACCGAAAAAGAAGGAAACCCATTCAAAAGCGAAGAACGAACAGAGTTGCTATGCACGAAGAGAATAAGGGCATGGCTATTCCCAAAGGCAAATTAGTGAGTCTACAGGGCTTTGAAGAATATTTTGCTTCGCCAGAAGGCCCAGAGATCGAAAGTGCAGCGACAGGAGAGCGTTTGAGTGAACTCGGTCGAGATTTCACAACCTATTTTCAAGAGGGGCAGGAGTTCTCTTTTCGCACTTTAGGAACAAAAATGACGACACTTCAAGCAATGAAGGGGTTTCCTAGCTATTTTGACGCTGTCCAATCAGAATATGAAGAAGAATTAAAAAAATATGCTCGCCCTGATGCAGGAATTCTGATACCGGAAAAAAGAGATTGGCTTAGTATTTTAAAAGAAGATGAAAGAAGAGTTCCAGGTCAACTCGCCCAACTGATTCGGGATCTGCCACAAGAAGAATCCTCGAACGTTCAGATAACACCACAAGAAGAGAAGAGGACTGTTCAGGTACAGGGAGAAGAACTCTCGAGGGTAAATAGACCTGAAACTATCCCTGAAAGCACGTACCTTGAACCCCAATCCCCTATAGATGATGGCTCAAAACTTAACATACCTAATTTAATAGTGAATTCACCTCGCATAGTTGGTGAAAATGAAATTAACGTCAATTCAGGCGATCAGGAGCAAGTAGAAATCATAAGTAAAAATGATGAGGTAGCTCCAGCGATTTCTTCAGAAATCTTAACAGAAGTTCATGATGATTGTGTTGATAAGCCTCAATTAGAAAGAGCTAAGCCTTGGTCATTGCCGGAATTCAAGCTTCTTGATCCAGTTCCAAATATACCCGCGGTTTATGATCCGGAAGTACAGAAAAGACTCGAACAGGTTCTCGCGGATTTCGGGGTCGAGGCAAAAGTGATTCGGGTAACTCGTGGTCCTGTTATTACTCGTTTCGAATTAGCCCCTGCCCCAGGCGTTAAGATCAGTCGAATTGTCCATCTCGCTGATGATATTGCTTTGGGGTTAGCTGCCCGAGATGTCCGGATCGAGGCTCCAATTCCAGGAAAAGCTGCAATTGGGATCGAAGTACCCAATAAGCAACCTCGTCCTGTGCCCTTCCGGGAAGTGCTAGAAACTTCAACATTCCAGGAAAATCCCTCTAAGCTAAAGACCGCGCTTGGTAAGGATATTTCGAACCAACCGGTGATCGCGGATTTAGCGAAAATGCCCCATGTGCTTATTGCAGGGGCTACGGGATCCGGAAAAAGTGTTTGTATTACTTCGCTCATTAATTCTATTTTGTTTAACGCTCAACCGAATGAAGTGAAATTTCTCATGGTCGACCCGAAGATGGTTGAACTGAGCATTTATAATGGAATTCCGCATCTTCTAGCACCTGTTGTTACTGATCCGAAGAAAGCCGCAGCCGCACTCAAATGGGTTGTTAAGGAAATGGAAACCCGTTATGAGCTTTTCGCTGCTGCTGGGGTAAGGGATATTGAACGTTATAATCGTCAGAAAGCAAGCTCGGATGAAGCGGTGCCTGCGCTTCCTTGGATAGTTGTGATTATCGATGAGCTAGCCGATTTAATGATGGTCGCAGCAAATGAAGTAGAAGAAGCTATTTGTCGTCTAGCTCAAATGGCCAGAGCAGCAGGAATTCACTTAGTTATAGCGACCCAACGACCCTCAGTCGATGTTATTACTGGAGTTATTAAAGCGAATATTCCGAGTCGAATCTCCTTTGCCGTCAGTTCCCAAATAGATTCTCGGACGATTCTCGATACGACAGGTGCGGAAAAACTGTTAGGACGTGGAGATATGCTTTATTCTCCTCAAGGGCTAAATAAACCGATACGTGTCCAGGGATGTTTTGTTGCGGATGATGAGGTCCAAAGAATTATTGACTATTGGAAGGCCCAAGGAAAACCGGAATACCTCGATCCTGAAGGGTTCCTAGCAGAGATGGAAACCAAAAACGAAGGTGCCGGACCTGATGATGAATTGTTCGTTGACGCTGGCCGGATGATTATGAATACAGGTATGGCCTCTGTTTCGTTTCTGCAACGTAAATTCAAACTGGGATATGCGAGAGCAGCTCGTTTGATAGATCTTTTAGAAGATAATGGAGTCGTTGGCGGGTATGAAGGGAGTAAGCCACGACAGATTTTAATGACAAAAGAAGAATTTGAGGAACGATTTGGCTGATTTAAAAAGAGGTTGTCAGAGTATGACAGCCTCTTTTTCTGGCTAAAATTCTGCCTTTAAGATCTACCCACATATGCTGCAGAGTCTTTATACACATGATATCTGGAGAAATGGGTATAATCCATAAGGACTGAACATCTGAGAAACTAAAATAAGGAAAGACTATGGAGTAGATATATGTCGGTTAAAATAATCTTAAATCACGAAGAATTGCTGGAATATGCCAAAAATATTGCCCATTCTCATCTCCAATCCGGGAACCGAAAAGGCTGCAGCAAACTGTTTTCAAGGGTTAAAGAAAATACTTCCTTTCTCCAACAAGCATATGAGAAGATCAATCAGTACAGCCAGAAGACAACAGATAGGGTTCCGGCTGCAGAATGGTTTCTCGATAATTATTACCTCCTCAAGGATTTACGATTGGAGATTAAACAAAATTTACCTCGAAAATATGAACGACAATTGCCCTGTATTGCTGATGACAAATCTCAATATTATCCACGGGTATTTTTCTTAATGCGGGAACTTGTGATTCATACGGATATTCAAATCTCGAGAAAACTGCTTCGTGACTTTATTAATGCCTATCAGTTGATAATACCTTTATCAAGTGCTGAATTATGGGCCGTTCCAATCATGTTGAAGATTATTGTTTTAGAAAATATCCGTTGTTTGGTTGAGCAGATCCTGACCACACAGTTAGATCGAGAGGAAGCGGAACATTGGATTACCCCTTTTCTTCAGATGGATCATCCATCTGAAGACTGGGAAAAATCCTATATTTCAATTGATCAGTCGCGAATCAAATCTTCAGCCTATGCTGAACGATTACTCAGTAAAATTCGTGAACTAGGCGTGGATGCCACACCCTTGCTGCATCATCTCGACGATTTTCTCAGTAAACAAGAGGTAACAATTGAAGGTCTTGCAAAATCAGAATATCAGCAGCAAGCGATGTGTCAAGTGTCAATGTCGCATGCGATTGCCAGTATCCGTTTTCTCGCTGAAGAGGATTGGCCCCGCTTTTTCGAAGAAATAAGTCCTGTCCAGAAGTTATTAGAAGAAGACCCGAGTGGGATCTTCTTAAAAATGGACTTTGATTCACGGGACAAATACCGGCATCAGGTAGAAAAACTTGCCCGCCGTTATCAAGTCTCCGAAATTATGATCGCCCGTAAGCTTTTGGCAAGAGCGACCAAACGAGCTGGTATAGGTAATGTTAAGAAAGTACATATCGGCTTTGATCTCTTGGGGCAGGGCAATCGCGAGCTGGAAAAGGAGCTTGAGCAAGAGGGGAAAGAAGTCCAACATTTGGCGTGTCAAGTCAAACGTTGGGTGCGAGATAACACGCACGTCTGCTATTTCGGCAGTATATTTTTGATCTCCATGCTTTTACTTGCGCTTCTGGCTCCCCGGTTATTTGTGGGTCACAAGATGAGCTTTAGAGATTGGGTCTATGCTATTTTCATACTCGTGGTCCCGGTTACGGCTGTATCTATTCCGTTAGTCAATTGGCTTGTTGCTCATTTTTTCCCTCCTACCTTTTTCCCAAAACTTGAATTAAAAGCAGAAATTCCGGAAGACCTCCGCACAGTAATTGTGATTCCAGCCCTTTTACCAAGCGTTGAACGGGTAAGAGACCTTATTGGCCAGCTTGAGATATCTTATCTGGCGAATCAAGATTTGCACTTGCATTTTGCCCTGCTTGGTGATTTTAAGGATGCAGCTACATCGAATCTTCCTAATGATCTTGAGATTGTCCAAGCTGCAGTTCAAGGTATCGAGCAACTCAATCAGAAATACCGCGTGGATGGATTTTTTTTCCTGAATCGGAAACGACTCTGGAATGAATCAGAAAAGGTCTGGATGGGATGGGAGAGGAAACGGGGAAAGTTGCTTGAATTCAACCAACTTTTACGGCAAGAAGGGCCTACTAGCTATGATGTTCAAATTGGTGCATTAGAAATTCTGCCTAAAATCAAATATGTCATCACCTTGGATGCTGATACGGAACTGCCACGAGGAGTTGCCAAGAAATTGATCGGTACCTTGGCGCATCCTTTACAGCGTCCTCGCCTTAACGAAGAAAGGACACGCGTTATCGAAGGGTATGGGCTATTGCAACCTCGAGTTGGAGTCTCTATTCTGAGTGCACAAGCCTCAGCCTTTTCCTCTCTGTTTTCAGGACAGACAGGAATCGATCCTTATACAACAGCCGTATCCGATGTTTACCAAGATTTATTTGGTGAAGGAATTTATACAGGCAAAGGGATTTATGATGTCGAGGTCTTCCACAAAGTGACCGGAAAGGTTTTTCCAGAAAATCGGATTCTCAGCCATGATCTTCTGGAAGGGCTATATGCCAGAACTGGCCTTGTCACGGATATCGAACTGATTGATGGCTATCCTAGCAAATATCCAACGTATATCAAGCGATTACATCGCTGGGTGCGGGGAGATTGGCAGATATTGCCCTGGTTAGGCAAAGATCTCCCGTTCTTAGCAAAATGGAAGATCTTCGATAATTTGCGTCGAAGTCTTGAAGTCCCTTGCCAGGTTCTGCTGATTCTCCTTGGGTTTATCTCCTTTGCTCCACAGCCTTACTTATGGCTTGGCTTTGTCGGCTTTAGTCTTTTCTTGCCCCATTTTCTTCGACTCCTGGACCAAGTATTTAGTCGTAGAAAGAGTACGGCTTCAAGATTTGACTATCGAGAGATGATCTATCCTTGGATTTTTCAAGCTTCGACACTGTTCTATCAAGCGTTAATTCAATTCGATGCAATTTTTCGAAGTCTTGTTCGCCAATTTATAACGCACCACAATCTTCTGGAATGGGAGAGCGCTGCTGATGTGGAACAACGTCTAAAATTTAGCTTAGCGTCAACGATTCTCAAGATGTGGCCGGTTTGGTTAGGACTATTTATTTTTACAGGAGGAATTAATGCCGTTCAGCCAGCTCAAACCCTTGCTTTTCTGCCCGTGTGTTTCATCTGGGGTGTGTCTCCCTTTCTGTCTTATGCTTTCAGCGTACCCCTGACTCGTGTGAGCGAGCATCTTTCCAAGGAGGATATTCAGGAATTGCGGCTATGGTCACGCCGGATCTGGGCGTTTTTTGAAGATTATGTTACGCGTCAGGAAAACTGGCTTCCTCCAGATAACGTCCAAGTTGACCCGCCCAACGGAATTGCCCATCGTACTTCACCGACCAATATCGGGCTCGCCATGCTCTCGAATTTAGCGGCGTTTGAATTGGGATATCAGACTGTAGATGCAACTTTGGATCGGATCGAAGGGTCGCTGACAACGTTAGAAAAAATGGAGCAATGGAAGGGGCATTTCTATAATTGGTATGATACGTTAACGCTCCAACCGCTTCAGCCACGTTATATTTCGACCGTCGATAGCGGCAACTTAGTTGTTTATCTTATGACCTTAAGCCAAGGACTGCGCACTTTGGGCGAAGAATCGCTTCTTCAGCCGATGATTTCAGGTTTAACCGATACCTTTCAATTGGTCAGGGAACATATGAATCAGGGTGGAAACGAGGAACAGCTTGCTGGGGAAAACGATTGGACTTCCTTAGCTAAAACTGAATTCCCGAAGAACGTTTGGTCTCTGCACACTTCATTGGAAAAATGGGAGCAACAAATGGTTGAAGGGATGATTAAAAATGCTGCGGAAGAAGGACTATTTTGGATTGAGCGGTTAAAAAAAATGCTGTCTTCGTTTAATCGAGAAATCGCTCAATTTTATCCGATTGAGGAAGAGAATAATCTTGTCCAGGCAGATTTGGAAGGGACGAAGGGGAAGAGGTTTGAAACTTTAAGCCTGATAGAACTTCTTGAATGGTATCAGCAAAAAGTTGAGCAGATGGAAAACGCTCAAGACGTAAGGATCATTTTGGAGCAAAAAATTGAGAATCTTCAACATGTTATGAGTCGTACTGAGAATTTAAGCACGCGGATCAGAGAGCTCGCCCTAAACACGAATTTTCAACCCCTCTATGCTTCGGAACGACAACTCTTTTCAATCGGTTATCGAGTTGAGGAGGGAACAAGAGATCGTTCTTATTACGATCTCTTAGCTTCTGAAGCTCGCCAGGCTAGTTTCATGGCCATTGCCAAGGGGGATGTCTCACAAGCACATTGGTTTCGGCTAGGACGCACTTTAACTCAGGTTAAGGGGAGAAGAAGTTTAGTCTCCTGGAGTGGAACTATGTTTGAGTTTATGATGCCTCTCTTGCTGATGCAGAATTATCCAGGGACCTTGTTGGATGAGACCTATCATTCTGTCGTTGAAATTCAACGACTTTATGGCCTTGAAAAAGGGATCCCCTGGGGCATATCTGAATCAGGATATTCAACCTTAGATCTTCAACTCAATTATCAATACAAGGCTTTCGGTGTTCCTGGGTTGGGATTAAAGCGGGGATTAGTTCAGGAATTAGTCATCGCACCCTATGCCACGTTCCTGGCTTTATTAATCGAGCCGCAAAACGGGGTCAATAATCTGCGACGGATGGCAGGAATGGGATTTGCTAGTCGGTATGGACTCTATGAAGCAGTCGATTTTACGCGCGAGAGGATTTCACTGAAGCAAAATTTCCAGATCGTGAAGAGTTATATGGCCCATCATCAAGGGATGAGTTTTCTGGCTCTAAGCAATGTCTTATTGGCTAATCGGATGCAACATCATTTCCATGCAGATCCTTTAATTCAAGCAACAGAATTGCTGCTGCAGGAGCGTTTACCCCGAGTTCAGAAAATTGTTCCTCCTCCGGAAACTGCGCGAAGGTCTTTAGAGGGTAATCTCGTTCAGAACGATGAGGAAGATCGGTTTATTAGCTACCCAAGCGCAGATACCCTTATGCCTCTTACTCATTTTGTAGCTAACGGTGAATACTCCGTCATGATGACCAATGCAGGGTCCGGATTTAGCCGCTTTAAAGGCTTGGCAGTTTCGCGTTGGCGTGAGGATGTTACTTGCGACGACTGGGGAATGTATTTCTACATACAGAACTTAAATTCCGGCAATTTTTGGTCTGCGACGCACCAACCTTGTCAGGATTCAGGAGAGGATTATCGTGTGACGTATGCTCCAGATAGGATAGAATATTTTCGTAAAGACGGAAACATCTCGACAAAAATGGAAGTTGTCGTTTCTCCTGAAGATCCAGTTGAAACCCGCAGATTATCGTTAACAAATCATAGCCAGTATGAGCGGGTATTAGAGGTCACAAGTTATTTCGAAGTCGTTCTCCTGCGTCCTCAGGATGAATTAGCCCACCCGGCCTTTGCTAACTTATTTATTGAAACCGAATTTGTGCATCAAGCCTTGATTGCTTCCCGGCGCCCCAGAAACCAGGAAGAAGCACGATATTGGCTCATGCAAACGGTTGCTTTAGAAGGAAAAGAGGTAGCCAACCTGCAATATGAGACAGATCGTGGACGCTTTTTGGGTCGGGGAGGGAGCATCGTCCATCCTCAGGCCTTAGAATTGAACCAACCGCTTTCGAATTCTACAGGTGCAGTTCTCGATCCTATCCTCAGTTTAAGACAACGGGTCAGTATCAAACCGGGACAGACTGCTAAAATATCTTTTTCGACAGGGATCGCGGCCACCCGGGAAGCAGTTATGCAATTAGCCGAAAAATACCGAGAACCGTCGGTAATTGACCGGGTATTTGAATTGTCTTGGACGCAAAGCCAAATGGAGCTTAAACATTTAAATCTGACTGCGGCTCAGGCCAACGATGCTTTAAGCTTAGGAAGTCAAGTCCTCTATCTCAGTCCTAGACGCCGTGATTATGCTGAACGCCTGAGCCGTAACACTAAAGGTCAATCTTCCTTGTGGCCCTATGCTGTGTCCGGAGATTTACCCATGATCCTTGTCTTGCTGAAGAAAACACAGCATCTGGATTTCGTTCGGCAATTATTAATTGTTCACGAATACTGGCGGATGAAGGGCCTCTATGTTGATCTTGTCATTTTAAACCAAGATGAAACAGGGTATATGCAAACCCTTCAAGACATGCTGCAAGATCTTGTTGCGGTCGGGCATGCTCGGGATTTGATCAATCAAGCGGGCGGAATTTATTTACTGCAAGAACGTCATATGTCTGAGGAAGATGTTAACTTGCTTCATTCCGTAGCACGTGTTGTCTTTAACGAAGAGGAAGGATCTTGCGCGGTTCAACTTCGTAAGCAACGCAAGCGAGTTGCGCAGATTGTTCCAAGTATGGGAAAAAGAGCTCGCACTGTTGTCGACTTAAGCGAAGAAAGCACCTCCTTAGAAAAAGCTTCCCGTTTTGAAGAACAATCTCAACTTCTTTATTTTAATGGTTATGGTGGGTATAATCGCGAGGGTAGTGAATACATTATCTGGCTTCGCGATGGAAAAAAGACTCCCCTCCCCTGGATCAATGTGATCGCGAACCCCCATTTTGGATTTCAAGTTTCCGAAAATGGAGCAGGCTATACTTGGTCGGGTAATAGCCGTGAGAATAAACTCACGCCGTGGTCGAATGATCCCATTCTTGATTCACCTGGGGAAGCCCTCTATATCCAAGAGGATCAGACGGGAATGATTTGGAGTCCAACTCCTTCGCCTATTCGTGAGCAGACGGACTATGAAGTCTGTCACGGCCAAGGATATTCCGTTTTTAGACACAGGAGTCATGACTTGGAGCAGGAAATGTTCATGTTTGTTCCGCTCGAAAAACCTCTGAAAATCATGAAACTCACCTTAAAAAATCAAGCGGCTCATGATCGGAACTTCACGCTGACCTACTATGTTGAATGGGTGATGGGGATTGCTAGGGAATTGAGTGCTCCCTTCATAGTGACTGAATATGATGAAGAACACTCAGCTCTCCTGGCCCGAAATTCCTACCAGGAGGAATTCGCACAGCGGATCGCTTTCCTGAGCGCTTGCGGGAGCCAGGTTAACGCTTATACAGGTGATCGGACAGAGTTTATCGGGCGAAATGGAGATTTGAGTCATCCAAAAGCACTGATGGAAAAGAAACTGTCTGGTAATACAGGAGCAGGGTTTGATCCTTGTGGAGTTCTACAATACAAGATTAAGCTGGCCCCAGCAGAAAAACGAAGCATTTACTTTATCCTAGGTGAAGGCGGAAGCCTTGAGGAGACACAAGCTCTCTTAACTGAGTTGCAAAACGAAGCGAAAATCGAGCAAGCTTTCCAAGAGGTTCAAGGGTATTGGCAGGAACTTCTCGGTCGGGTAACTGTTCGGACCCCCGAAAAATCGTTGGATTTACTTCTCAACCGTTGGTTGCTTTATCAAACAATCGTGTGCCGTCTCTGGGCTCGTTCTGCCTTTTATCAGTCTGGGGGTGCCTTCGGTTTCCGCGACCAACTCCAAGACGTGATGGCCTTAACGCTCGTCGCTCCGGAAAAGACCCGTTCCCAGATTTTGTTGCATTGTGCGCATCAATTTAGCGAAGGAGATGTTCAACATTGGTGGCATGCTGAGAAAAGTAAGGGAATTCGCACCAAGTTTTCGGATGATTTATTGTGGCTACCTTTTGTCACGGCTGATTATCTCGAGCATACCCAAGACAAATCCTTGCTCGAAGAAGTTGTTTCTTTTTTAGATGATCAGCCCCTGGGTGAGGAAGAAGATGAACGCTATTCCATACCCCAACTATCAACGAGTTGTGGAACAGTTTATGAGCACTGCATTCGAGCAATTGAGCGAAGTTTAAAGTTAGGCGAACATGGATTGCCTTTGATCGGATCAGGGGACTGGAATGATGGTTTTAGTCGGGTTGGGGTCAAAGGAAAAGGCGAAAGTGTTTGGTTAGGGTGGTTTTTGATCACGACTCTCGACCGCTTCGCTAGCGTGTGTGAGGAGAATCAGGAGCTAGAACGGGCGGAAAGATACCGGCAAATAGCGCTGGAGCTGACTGAGAGTATTGAGAAAAATGCTTGGGACGGGGGCTGGTACCGACGGGCTTATTTTGATGATGGAACCCCTCTAGGCTCGAGCAGAAACCCTGAGTGTCAAATGGATGCAATTGCTCAATCCTGGGGGGTGATTTCTGGAGCAGCTCGCCCTAGCCGCGTCCGTGATTCCATGACTGCGCTCGAAAACTATCTCTGGCGTAAAGAAGATGGTGTTCATCTTCTCTTAACTCCTCCTTTTGATCATTCATCCCTTGATCCCGGGTATATTAAAGGGTATGTGCCGGGAGTTCGCGAGAATGGAGGTCAGTATACCCATGGAGCAATTTGGTCGGTTCTAGCGTTTACCTCCATGGGTGAAGGGAGTAAGGCTTTGCAACTATTTAACATGTTGAACCCCATCAATCATGCGCGTACTCCCCAGGAAGTTGCTCGCTATAAGGTTGAACCTTACGTTATGGCTGCAGATGTTTATGCCGTTCATCCTCATATCGGTCGCGGAGGATGGTCCTGGTATACAGGGGCAGCGGGATGGATGTATCAGGTGGGAATAGAAGGAATACTAGGTTTATCGAAACAAGGAGCAAAACTCTCCCTGAGGCCGTGTATTCCAGCGCATTGGCAAGGATATGAAATCGATTATCACTATAAGTCTGCATTATATCGAATCAAGGTCGAAAATTTGCATGGAAAAATGACGGGAGTAGAGAAGTCTGTCTTGGATGGTCAATTATTAGAGGGAGATCAGATCAATCTAACTGATGATGGAAAAGAACATTGGGTACACTTTATTATGTAAGATAAGTATAATCCTTGAGCTATTCGAACAAGCTAATTCAGAATAGATCCCGTGGGATGGGTAAACTGGGAGGAAACTTTGATGGAGAAACTTAAATGTAAAGCGGTTAACTGTTTACACAATTACAACACCCTTTGTGGTGCCGACGAAATCCAAGTCCAAGGTGGACAGGCGATGGGTGGACGAGCTACATTTTGTGGGACATTTAACTCTCGTAACTTAGGAAATTATGTATCCTCGATGGGGAATATGAATTATGGTGGCGCAGCCGAACAAGTATTCAGTGATCACCCGTCAATGGAACCTCACGTTCTCTGTAATGCAGTTAACTGCGCCTATAATGTCGAACAAAAATGCGATGCTGATGCAGTTCAAATCCAAAATGAAGTCTCTTCGACAGCTGAACAAACGGAGTGTCAGACTTTTTTTCCGCGCTAATATTCCATGATTCCAGAAATAGAGCACACTAGAAATTGTTTTTGACGATTTCTAGTGTGCTCTATTTTCACTTTTACAAGAGGATTAATTGAGTGGGCGTCGAAAATTTTATAAAGCGATTTTATAGGGAGTGATGGACAGCTGACCTCACGATTTAAGGCCTTTTGGCTAATTCTATTCCTTCTGACGGCGGCTTTTAGCCTTTCATATCTATGGTTTACACTTTACCCCGGAAAGGTTGATCCTTTAGCTCTTCAGATTTTTAGTGATGAGCAAATACAAAAAGGAAAAGTGTATAGCGTTGTCCCCCGTTTGACCTATATCCTAAGCTTTTTGGTTCAAGCTACTTGCCTGGGTTGGTTGATTATTTCAGGGAAAATTCATGGATTGACTCGTGAGGCTATAAGAATTTCCCGAGGGAGAGAGTGGGTCAGTATCCTCTTGATGTTTATCGGGATATGGCTTCTTCTTAAGATTCTAAGCTTTCCCTTTAGCTTCTTTAGTAACTATATATGGCAGCATCAGTGGGGCTTTTCTAGACAAAGTCTTAGTTCTTGGTTGCTGGATGATCTGAAAAACTCATTCCTGGATATTGGAATCACTGGCCTCGGGGTGCTATTCCTTTTTGGGATATTTAATCATTGGCCCCGAATGTGGTGGGCCGTGGGAACTGCTTTTTTTGCCGGCTGGCTAGTTATTCAATCCTTTCTTTGGCCGATCCTCATTGCTCCGTTGTTTAATAATTTTAGCAAAGTAGAGAATCCACAGATTATCTCCATGGTTGAAGATCTTGCCAAAACGGCGGACCTCAAGGTGAATCAGATCTTAGTCATGGACGCGAGCCGAAGAACAACAAAAGCTAATGCCTATTATACAGGGGTAGGTGGAACTCAAAGGATTGTCCTTTATGACACGTTACTCCATGATTATGATCAGAATGAAATCCAAGCCGTTATTGCTCATGAAATGGCTCATTGGAAATATGGACATATTCTCAAGGGAGTGCTGCTGGGTATCTTAGGTAGCTTTCTTTTTTGGAGAATTGCCTTTTGGACCATGAACATACTTTTCCCTAAGGGAAAGTATCCTCTTGAGGCCTGGCCAGTTTTTCTATTCTTGCTTTTATTATTTGGTTTTCTGAGCAGCCCACTTCAAAATTATGTCTCGCGGCAAATGGAAACTCAAGCAGATATCATGGCTGTTCAATTGACAGAAGATCCCCAATCGACTATCCGTTTACAAATTGACCTCGCCAGGCGTAATCTTTCGGATGTATCTCCTTCTCCGTTTATCGAGTGGTTTAGCTATACTCATCCTCCGGCGTTGACCCGAATCAAAACCATTCAAGAACTATCTCAGAAATAAGATTCTTGTTCTGGGATACTCCTAGGGGATTGACGATATCTTCTTTTATTGTTGCAGCCGTTGGAGTATGATGTCTAGAGAACATATTTTATTGAACGTAATTCATACTTAGACTGGACGTTGAGCATTGGGCTGAGGGATAGCTCGGGAGAGGAAGAGGGAGAATGGGAAACTTCTTAGTAGTAGATTTTGAGTTTTCTGTACCACGGTCTTATGGCAAGCCGAGGGCCTGGTTTCCAGAAATAACTGAAGTCGGGGCGGTTCTGGCGGGTCCACTGGGTGACCCGACTGACCAAACGTATAGCGCCTTTATTAAGCCTCGATTTTGGCCGCGTATGACCGAGGAGAACTATGCAATTACTGGAATCCGGCAGGAGGATGTAGATGGCGGTGTTGGTCTGGAGACCTCTCTAGATGACCTGAGAAAGATGTCCCCAGATAAGAATACGTGGTTAGTCGCTTGGGGGGATTCTGATCGGAAAGTCCTCGGTAGCGTCTGCGAAAAGTATGGTTTGGATTATCCTTTCGTTTGGGATAATTATCTCGATCTGGCTGAAGAATATAAATCATTTTGCAAGTTAGAGAGAAGAGCATCATTAAAACGTGCGATTGAGGAAAATGAAATACCGCAAATTGGAATCCTTCATTCGGCTTTGGATGATGCGATTAATGCAGCCCAGGTTATGGCCTGGATGATTCAGAATGGCTGGGTGATGAAAGGCCATGCTTCTACGGAAGAAATGGAGAGCAAAGTCGCTAGTGCTCAAAGTGAAAAAAAGGAAAGCCGTTCAGTTTAAAGGAACTTAAAATCTAGCTAAAGGCCTTGGTGATAATGCACTGAGGTCTAAATTATTTCGTAAAATAAGCTACAGAATAAATTGAACGGTGTTGAGAGAGTCTAATTCTAAGATAAAGCGTAGCAAGGAGAGTGAGCTATGGGAAAAGTCATCATTGTCGAAGGAAAAACTGATCGAGAACAGTTACTGAAGATTTTAGACGAACCTGTTGAAATTCTTTGTAGTAACGGTACATTGAGTCAAGAAAAACTGGAAGAATGGGCAGAGTGGTTAGAAAGCTCGGAAATCTATATTTTTGTTGATGCAGATGATCCCGGGAATAAGCTTAGAAAACGAATTAAACAGGAGCTTCCCGATGTTCGCCATCTCTATACCCATCGTACGTATCGGGAGATTGCCACGACTCCTTTAGATGTTTTGGCTGAGATCTTAGGACATGCACATTTTGAAGTTAAAGAGCCAGAGCTTAATTAGAAAGATTACTCGAGGAGAATTTGGAGAGAAATCGGAATTATATTAATGCAAGATTTAATGAAGGGAAGATCGGTTTGGAGAAAGTGAGAGTTTGTGGCAAAACAACAACGGAGTGGGTCAATGAATTCCCGGTGTTTACACGTCTGCTTTCAGGGGAAGAAGTTTTTTGGACGAATCCCCATTATCTCGATAAGGAAGTAAAACACGCGCCCATTGGTCTCAAAGAGGTTGATGATGCTGAAGCACGCTTGCTCCGGTTCGCTCCTTATCTGGCTAAAGCATTCCCTGTTACCGCAGGACAAAAAGGGTTGATTGAATCCCCCTTGATTACCATATCGCGAATGCACCGGTTTCTTAAAGAATGGTACAAAATTGAAATATCTGGGCAACTTTTTCTCAAAGAAGATAATCTTCTACCAATAGCTGGCTCAATCAAGGCCAGAGGTGGTATCTACGAAGTTTTAAAGCATTCGGAGGAATTAGCGCTCCAAAATCAACTTCTGACGCTTCAGGATGACTATACCGTGTTATCATCCTCTCAGTTTCGAGAATTCTTTGCGCAATATGCTATAGCTGTTGGCTCTACTGGAAATCTGGGCCTCAGCATAGGGATGATCGGTTCTCAATTAGGTTATCAGGTAACAGTTCATATGTCGGCCGATGCGAAGCGCTGGAAAAAAGAATTGCTCAGAAGTCATGGGGTAGAGGTTATCGAATATGACTCAGATTACAGCCAGGCTGTTGAGGAAGGAAGAAGAGCCGCTCAGGCGAATCCCCACTGCTATTTTATTGATGATGAGAATTCGTTGGACCTGTTTTTGGGGTATGCAGTCGCGGCGCGACGCTTGCAAAGGCAGCTTGAGAAAATGAAAGTTAGCGTGGACGAAAATCATCCCTTGTTTGTTTATCTACCCTGTGGAGTGGGCGGTGGGCCGGGAGGAATTACGTTCGGCCTAAAACTTATTTATGGCGAATTTGTGCATTGCTTTTTTGCTGAACCTACCCATTCTCCCTGTATGCTGCTCGGCTTATTAACTGGACTCCAAGATCAAGTAGCAGTCCAAGATTTCGGGATTGATAATCATACTGAAGCTGATGGGTTAGCGGTTGGACGACCTTCGGGGCTCGTAAGCGGGGTTATGGAAAATAGGCTGAGCGGAAATTATACGGTCCAAGACGATGAACTTTATATTTTACTAAGTGCCCTGAATGAAGTCGAGCAGGTTCAACTAGAACCCTCTGCCCTAGCGGGAATGATCGGACCGGTCAGACTTCTGCAAACAAAGCCTGGACAGGACTATCTGGTTAACCATAGCTTAACTGAAAAGATGACGCAGGCGACCCATATCGTCTGGGCGACAGGCGGAAGTTTGGTTCCAAGTGAGATTATGGCTGAATATCTTCAAAAGGGTAATCGTTTAAAACAGCAGTTTAAAAGTCGGCACAAGTAGAGCATGAATGATAGAACTTAGATCGAAGAGGAGAAGGATGGGTTAGAAGTTAAATATGAGAGTAGCAGTACGTGAGCTGGTCGAATTTGTACTCCGATCAGGAGATTTACAATGGACAGGCAATGGTCCGTCTCGAACCACAGAAGGGATCAAAGCTCATCAGTTTATTCAGAAGGCTTATGGACAAGAATACCAACCCGAAGTCCGTCTGAGCTATGTTTATGAGCAGGATGGAATGAAAATTGAAATTCAAGGCCGAGCGGATGGAATTATCCAGAAGGAATCGGGCATCTGCCTTGATGAGATAAAGTCGACTACCCGGGATCTCGACCAATGGGATGATTCCTTTAGTGAAATCCACTGGGCACAGGCAAAATGTTATGCCTATATCTATGCTGCGCAGGCTAGCTTGAGGACAATCGAGGTTCAACTGACCTATTATCACCTTGATTATGGAGAGACGCGAATTTTGACCCGTTCCTATTCAGTTGAGGATCTCGAGAGATTTTTTCTTGAGCTAGTTCGAAGTTATCTGCGTTGGGCCCAAAAAGTACAATCCTGGATTGAAACCCGGAATGCTAGCATCCGCAATTTGGTTTTTCCGTATCCTTCTTACCGCTCCGGACAGCGCGAACTTGTTATCGCGGTTTATAAAACGCTTGAGCAAGGAAAGAAACTCTTTGCCCAAGCGCCAACCGGAATTGGGAAAACAATAGCTACCCTGTTTCCGGCACTAAAGGCACTTCCCGAAGGATTGACAAGCCAACTTTTTTATTTAACGGCCAAGACTATGACCCGAACCGTCGCGGAAAAAGCCCTAAGTGATCTGCAAAACCAAGGCCTGAAGATTAAGAGACTTACGTTGACCGCAAAAGATAAGATTTGCTTTTTGCCAGATAGCGCTTGTGACCCTGAGGAGTGCCCGTATGCTCGAGGTTATTATGATCGGGTGCGTAGAGCGGTGGAAGAGATTTTCATCGAAAACTCCTGGACTCGGGCGATGATCGAGGATTATGCTCGCAGAAATACGGTTTGTCCATTTGAGTTTTCGTTGGATTTGGCCAATTGGGCGGATATCGTCATTTGTGATTACAATTATGTTTTTGATCCGCGGGTTTATTTGCGCAGGCTTTTCCTTGAAAGGGGAGATTATCTCTTCCTGGTTGATGAAGCTCATAACCTCGTCGATCGAGCCCGAGAGATGTTTTCTGCTGAACTCGCGAAAGAGCCCTTTCTCAAGCTCAAGAAAGAAGTTCAAACGGATTATCCTCAGTTGGGGAAGAGACTGCAGAAAGTGAATGCGCAACTGGGTAAGTTAAAGAAGGACCGGACCGGGGATTTTCAAATCGATCCTCCCATTGAACTTTATTCCAGTTTGCAGCAATTTGTGAAGGCGGCAGAACGTTTTTGGCGGGAGGAGAAGCCAGTTCCTTGGAAAGAGGAATTATTAGACCTCTATTACAAAACTCTCGGATTTTTGAGAACAGCTGAATATTATGATGATCGTTATGTCACACTCTATAAGCATGAAAAGGAGGAGTTTTCGCTCAAACTCTATTGTCTTGACCCCTCCTTGTTTCTTGCTGAGGCCTTCAAAAGGGGAAGGGCTGCGGTCCTTTTCTCGGCAACCTTAAGTCCACTGGATTACTTTATGAAAATATTAGGTGGAGAAGAATCTTCTTATAAATTAAGACTAAGTTCACCCTTTCCTCCGCAAAACCTTTGTTTAATGCTCCACGCGGGAATATCCACGCGCTACACTCAACGGGATACAAGTTATGACCAACTTGCGGAAGTTATTGCGACACTCGTGAAGTCAAAAACAGGTAACTATCTGATCTTTTTTCCATCGTATGTTTATCTTCATCAGGTTTATGAGCGGTTTAAGTTGCAAAACCAGGAGATCCAGACGATTGTTCAAACGACGGGAATGACCGAAGAAGAGCGGGAAGGCTTTCTCGCTCAATTTCAAGAAGATCCAGAGGAAACCTTAGTCGGCTTCTCCCTTTTAGGCGGAATTTTTGGCGAAGGAATCGATCTAACGGGAAACCGACTTTCTGGTGCTGTCATTATTGGTGTGGGTTTGCCCCAAATTTGTTTAGAACGGGATCTGATCCGTGCCCACTTTCAGAAGTTAGTAAAAAGAGGGTTTGAATACGCTTATATGTATCCCGGATTGAACAAGGTTTTGCAGGCGGTAGGGCGTGTGATACGCACCGAGCAAGACAGGGGAGTGGTACTCTTGGTTGATGAACGTTTTGCTCACTCTAATTATAAAAAACTCTTTCCCAGTGAATGGCAATCGCTGCATTTCATTTCTAATCTTCAAATGATTGAGGAGCAAAGCCATACCTTTTGGAACCAACATTTTTCTGAATAAAGGAAAATCAGCTTCTTGACAATAGAGGCATTATTAAGCAATAATTATTAACTAATATATATCGGAATACTAATTGTAATTCATATTAAAGTTTGGGGGGGATGAGTTGCTTCTCTCAGGATATTCCCGATTATCAGTACCGTGTCAACGGTTTAGAGTAACCTATCGACTTTACGGTGATCAAAAAGAAGCCTACACGAAAGCTAAGGATATTTGCTTGGAGCAGACCGTAGAATTTCCCGAAGAATTTATTCCCGAAGGACTAATCAAGGAACAGATCATTGGCCAGATTGAATCTTTTGAATCCTATGCTGAAAATAGCTTCCTGGTGGTGATTAGTTATGCTATCGACTCTGCGGCGAGCGAGCTTACCCAGCTTCTTAATGTTGTTTTCGGTAATATTAGCCTTAAGCCTGGAATACGGGTTGAACATCTCGAACTTCCCGATGCCTTACTGCAGAATTTTAAAGGACCGCGTTTTGGTAGAGCGGGTTTGAGAAAGTTACTTGAAGTTGAAAAACGCCCCTTGCTGTTTACAGCTCTTAAACCAATGGGGCTTACCTCGCAGGAATTGGCCAAGCTGGCGTACAAATTTGCGCTCGGTGGTATTGATATTATTAAAGATGACCATGGGCTTTCTAACCAGCCATTTTCGCCTTATGAAGAAAGAACAAGCTTGTGTGCTGAAGCAGTGAACAAAGCTAACCAGGAAACTGGACAGCATTCAATCTATGTTGCGAATATTACCGCCCCTGTTCACGAGGTCATGAAAAGAGCACTAACGGCAAAAGCAGTAGGTGCCGGAGGAGTGTTGATTTCACCGGGTTTAACGGGATTGGATATGCTGCGGGAAATCGCCGAGGATGATCGTGTCGCTTTACCGGTAATCAGTCATCCCGCGTTTCTGGGCAGTTATGTGATGGGTATGAGTGGGATTTCTCACCACGCTTTGTTTGGACAAATCGTTCGTTTGGCCGGTGCAGAGGGTACGATCTATCCGAATTTCGGCGGACGATTTTCCTTTTCCCGTGCAGAATGTGAGAGTATTGCCAGGGGTACAGTGATTCCCATGGGCAACTTAAAACCAATTTTTCCATGCCCGGCTGGGGGGATGAGCTTGGCTAGCGTTCCAGAGTCAATAAAAGTCTATGGGAATGATGTCGCCTTTTTGATCGGTGGCGGACTTTTTAAACAAGGTCCTGATCTAATCGAAAACAGTCGCTATTTTCGTGCGCTGGTCACTAAACTCAGCGAATAATATAACAGATGAACAAAAAACGAAATTATAATAAAACACATTGACAAATACCGGTGAGCGTATTAAAATTTGATACATATTAAACGCACTAAACATATTAAAATACTATGAAATGGAAAGGCATTTCGAAAAACGAATTAAAGGAGCGATCATTATGAGTGAAAGAAAGCTGAAATTTGACACCTTGCAAGTCCATGCTGGACAAACGCCTGATCCCACTACGGGTTCAAGCGCAGTACCGATTTACCAGACATCATCTTACGTTTTTAAAAATGCGGAACATGCCGCCAACTTATTTGGGTTACAAGAATCCGGAAATATTTATACGAGAATTATGAACCCAACGACTGATGTTTTTGAACAACGAATTGCTGCACTTGAAGGCGGAGTAGCTGGATTAGCAACGGCTTCTGGGTCTGCGGCGATTACCTATTCGATTCTTAATATCGCGGGCGCTGGCGATGAAATCGTTTCCGCAAGCACGCTTTACGGGGGTACCTACAATCTGTTCTCAGCAACTCTGCCAAGGTTAGGAATCAAAACTCATTTTGTGAATCCTGACGATCCAGAAAATTTTAGAAAAGCAATGACTCCAAATACCAAAGCCGTATATATTGAATCCATTGGGAATCCCGGTATCAATATCATTGATATCGAAGCTGTCGCTAAAATAGCCCATGATAATGGAGTCCCCCTAATTGTTGACAACACCTTCGGTACTCCGTACCTGATAAAACCGATTGAATTTGGAGCAGATATCGTTGTCCACTCAGCAACCAAATTCATTGGGGGTCATGGAAGTTCAATTGGCGGGGTTATTGTAGATTCCGGCAAATTTAACTGGGCAGAGAGCGGGAAGTTCCCAGGTCTGACTGAACCGGATGAAAGTTATCACGGGTTGAAATATTATGAAGCCTTGGGACCAGTTGCCTATATCACCAAGGCCAGAGTGCAGCTTCTCAGGGATACCGGTGCAGCGCTAAGTCCTTTTAACTCCTTCTTATTCATTCAAGGACTGGAAACACTCTCCTTACGGGTAGAAAAGCACGTTGCCAATGCGAAAAAAATCGCCGAATTCCTGCAAAATCACCCGCTTGTCTCTTGGGTCAATTATCCGAGCCTTAAGGGTAATAAATATTATGATTTAGCCCAAAAATATCTTCCAAAAGGTGCTGGTTCAATTTTTACCTTTGGCATCAAAGGTGGAGTCGAAGCAGGCAAAACGTTTATCGACAGTCTGGAAATCTTTTCCCTGCTTGCTAATGTAGCCGATGTGAAATCCTTGGTCATTCATCCGGCAAGTACGACCCATGCCCAGTTGTCGGAAGAGGAATTGAGAGAAGCTGGAGTTACACCTGATATGGTAAGACTTTCAATTGGGATTGAGGATGTAGATGACCTTATCTATGACTTAGATCAAGCGCTCAACAAAGCGGCGGGTAAATAAACCAAGCAAAAAACGACATTCAAATGCGGTACTACTAAGAGTAGCCGGATTAGATGTCGTTTTCTTTTTGCTTCGAACTTTAGTTTATTATATTAACTTCTTATAAATGCAGCTATCTCGGGATTTTGGCGTAGCAACTTCAGGTCATCCTCAGTCGGTAGAAAGGGTCGATCACGATCAATATTAACAAGACAAAGAAAACCAAAAGTTGTGCCTTTAGTCGCCCGAAATTGATGCCAAGTTTGGGCAGGAATGGTGACAACATCCTTTTCCTGAACAGGATAGATTTTGTCCCCCAAAAGCACTTCACCTTCACCTCTGAAGATCATCACAAGGTGAGCATGCTGATGATGCTCTAAAGTAGAGTATCCTTCAGGGGCGATTTCAAAATAGCGTAGCTGACATGGGACATCGGCCAGCCCTTCACATAAAACGCGCCGAGTGATGGATTTAAAATGAGTTCCCTCTTCTTTATAGTTAAGGACAAGAGTGTTTTCCCAATCATAGTTTCCAAGATGTCTAATTAGCATAGTATGTTTACTCCTTCAACATTTTTCTAGGAGAATAATCTTATCTTCTCACATTCTTAAATTTTATTGTATTTCTGTTCAAAGTCAATAAAATACCGCCATCCACTTGGAATGGCGGTATTAAAGATTATCCGAATACTAATAATTTCGGATAATCTTTATTCTGCAAAAAGCGCAGTGGAAAGATACCTTTCACCTGTATCAGGTAAAAGGACAACAATATTTTTTCCTGCATTCTCTGGGCGATTAGCAAGTACGATACCTGCCCAAAGCGCGGCGCCGGACGAAATACCTACGAGCAGACCTTCCGTTTTAGGAAGCTCTCTGCCAATTTTGAAGGCATCTTCATTTTGTACCTTGATGATTTCGTCATAAATGGAGGTGTCAAGTGTGTCAGGAACAAAGCCGGCACCAATACCTTGGATTTTGTGAGACCCGGATCTGCCTTCGGACAGAACGGGTGAATCAAATGGTTCAACGGCAATAATCTTGACATTGGGGTTTTTAGATTTTAAGAATTCACCGACACCTGTAATCGTTCCGCCTGTACCAATACCTGCAACGAAGATATCGACCTTACCATCAGTGTCCTCCCAGATTTCTGGGCCTGTTGTCGCTTTATGGGCAGCAGGATTAGCCGGGTTTTCAAATTGTCCAGGAATATAGGAGTTAGGCGTTTCCTTGGCGAGTTCTTCAGCCTTGGCAATGGCACCCTTCATACCCTTAGATCCTTCAGTAAGTACAAGTTCGGCACCATAGGCTTTTAAAAGATTTCTACGTTCAATACTCATCGATTCTGGCATGGTGAGGATGACACGATATCCTCTAGCTGCAGCAACTAAAGCGAGACCGATGCCGGTGTTACCACTTGTCGGTTCGATGATGGTAGATTTCGGGTTTAATAGCCCTTTTGCTTCAGCATCATCAATCATAGCCTTGGCAATTCTGTCTTTGATGCTACCAGCCGGATTAAAATACTCTAGTTTGGCCAAGATGGTTGCTTTCAGCTGATACTTTTTCTCGAAGTTTGTTAACTCTAGCAGCGGGGTTTTACCAATTAGATCAGTTAGACTCTTATAAACTTTTGACATAATATAGCCTCCATATCATAATACAAATTTAATTTCCTATAATTCTTATATGTTTAATATGACGAATAAATCGTACCTCTTAACTGTTTTTTTGTCAATAGCATTATTACCAGATTTTCCTTGAATTATTTTTGAAATAAAAAGTAATTAAATCAATGTTAATATGCGGTATAATTAAATCCATTATAAGATTTACAGAGAGTAGGAAGGCGGATCAAGAATGGTTTATTTTGATAATGCTGCAACTACCTGGCCGAAACCTGAAGCTGTTTACCAGGCTGTTGATTATTGTATGCGCAAGCAGGGAGCCAATCCTGGTCGTTCGGGGCATCACATGGCTCTTGCCGCTGGCCAGATTATTATGGAAGCACGTGATCTTATTGCAAAATTATTCAATATACCTGAGCCGTCTCAAGTTATTTTTACCCTGAATGCCACGGAAGCTCTTAATCTGGGGATAAAAGGACTTTTAAAACCAGGTGATCATGTAATTACGAGCTCCTTGGAACATAATGCGGTAGCACGCCCACTCGAGACTTTACGGAGCCAGGGAATCGAGGTTAGCAAGCTTTCCACATCTGTTAGCAATGGTGTTCAGCCGGCACAGGTAGAGGCAGCGATTAAGGAGAATACAAAACTTGTGATTATCAACCACGCTTCTAATGTCACGGGTGCAATAAACCCGATTCGGGAGATCGGGGAAGTGACACGGGCGCGAAACCTCTTGTTTCTTGTGGATTCCGCTCAGACTGCGGGCTCATTTCCAATCGATGTCCAGGCTATGGGAATTGATTTGCTTGCTTTTGCGGGTCACAAAGGTCTCATGGGGCCTCAGGGCGTCGGCGGGTTATACCTTAGAAAGGATCTGCGCCTGACGCCGCTTAAGGAAGGTGGAACGGGCACAAACTCTGAATCGCTTTTCCAACCTGAAACTTCTCCGGAACGCTATGAAAGTGGGACCTTAAATACACCTGGTATTGCCGGCTTAGCGAGTGGAATCAAATTTATCCTTCAGGAAGGGATCGAGCGAATCAAAGAGAAAGAAAGAATCCTGACGGAGCGATTATTAAAAGGTCTGGAAGCGATTCCCGGAGTTAGTGTCTATGGTCCATCCCTTGGTATTGAGAGAGCTCCTGTAATTTCTTTTAATATCGAAGGAATGGAACCCTCTGAGGTGTCCTTCATTTTGGACCAGAGCTTTGAAATTGCCTCAAGGCCGGGACTTCATTGTGCCCCTGATGCTCATGAAAGCATTGGTACGTTGTCCAAACAGGGGACGGTACGCTTCAGCTTAGGATATTTTAATACAATCGGGGAGGTTGACTTTTGTCTAGAAGCGATCGCGGGCATTGCTGAAGAAAGCAAATTCTAAGGAGTGTGATAGGCCAATGGATATTGCGGAAAGATATTCGAGGCAAGTACTTTTTTCGGGAATCGGCAAGGAGGGTCAGAAAAGGTTAGCTGAAGCGCGGGTCGCGGTGATTGGAGTTGGCGCTTTAGGAACGGTAATTGCTAACAACCTATGCAGAGCTGGCGTGGGCTTGCTGCGTCTGATCGACCGTGATTTTGTGGAAATCAGTAATTTACAACGTCAAACTCTTTTTACCGAGGCAGATGTCTCTGAACATATTCCCAAAGCCGTTGCGGCTGTGGAGCATTTGAAAAAAATCAATTCCGAGATAACCCTTGAGCCGGTCGTTAAGGACGTGAATCCATCAAACGTCGAACAGTTAATTGGCGATGTGGATCTAGTTCTGGATGGAACGGATAATTTTGAAATCCGTCTTCTCATTAACGATGCTTGCGTTAAGCTAGGGATACCTTGGATCTATGGAGGAGCCATTGGTAGCTATGGTATTACGATGAATATCATCCCTGGGGAGACGCCTTGTCTAAGGTGCCTTTTAAAGGAAATTCCTGCGCCAGGAACACAGCCGACGTGCAGTACTGCGGGTGTGCTCAATATGATTACGGGAATCATAGGCAACTATGAAACTGTTGAGGCGGTTAAGTTTCTAGTAAAAAGTCCTGACTTGCGCAAGGATGTGTTATTCGTCGATATCTGGGATAATGTCAGCGAATTTATGACGATTCCTAAGAATAAGGATTGTAAGGCCTGTGGTCAGGGTGAATATGAATTTTTAAATAATAACGTCGGTTCCTACACGACTTCTTTGTGTGGAAGTGATTCGATTCAGATCGTGCCTCAAACGAGAAGCGAAATCAATTTTCAAGTTATGCACGATAAGCTTCTGCAACTTGGCGAAGTGAGTTATAATCGATTCCTTTTGCGTTTTTCTTACATGGATATTAATATTACCCTTTTCCCGGATGGAAGAGCCATAATTAAGGGCGTGACAGACCCGAATGTGGCAAAATCGGTTTACTCAGAATACATTGGATTCTAAAATTTGACAAAGAGAATTATTAATATTACGATGATAGTATACCGATAAGAATGCTTAAGTTTGGAGTGGTGTACCTTTGAAGATATCCACAAAAGGTAGATATGGGTTAAGGGCTTTGCTTGATTTAGCGGTTCACTCAAAAGGTGAACATGTTGCTCTTTCGAATATCGCAGAGAGACAAGGCATTTCCGAGAACTATCTCGAACAGGTTTTCTCTTCGTTGCGCAAGTCTGGAATAATTAAGAGTGTTAAAGGAGCTCAAGGAGGGTATACACTCGCTGATAAAACCACCAATATTCGAGTCGGCAGAATCCTCAGAGTTTTAGAAGGAGATCTAGCCGTAGTTCAAGATGACAGTGATCATTCCGAAAATTATTATGAGAGTATCCAATACTGCCTTCAATTAAATGTCTGGGACAAGATGTCGGAGAGCATCAATAATTTTGTCGATTCGATAACGCTTGAGGATTTGGTTCATGATTATAAGGCTTTGCATAATGAGATAGGCGATATGTACTATATTTAATCTTAACCCAATAGAATTGAGTGCTTCCGGGCGCGTATTCTCTTAGGCGTTGTTAAACAAACGCAGTTGATTCATATGAAGTGGCTCGTACCCAGAAAGGGGTCGAGCCACTTTTTTAGTATATGACGATATTCTCAAACTTGTTGGCTAGAAGTTCAATCTCTTCTAACACAAGGCTGAAATTATGGTTATGGGTTCTCATTAGTCGATTTCGCCATTTTACAAAGTAAGTTTTTAAATGGTACTTTTCTGTCAGACCAGGAGCGTTTTTGATGAGATCCTGTTCAAGTTCGCTTACTTCCCACAAAGCATTGTCAATATCACCTTTGCAAATAAGATCGTAAATTAAGCGAAGTGCACTTGATATTGTCTCCAATGACGATTCCTCCACTCCTTGTTTTTATAGTTTAATATATCATAAAAACTGAGTTTCAGAAAAGATTTAACCCATGCTATTTGAACTTAATGAGGTCAGCAGCTCGCCTTAACTGTTCATCCAGCACCTTCGCATAGATTCGAGTGGTTCGTGGATCAGAATGTCCCAAGGCATCTTGTACGATTGCTAAATTATCTGTTTCGCGAAGAAGCAGCGTGGCAAAGGTGGAGCGCAATTTGTGAGTACTAAATCCCTCAGTGTTGTGGCCAAAAGCCTTTAGTACGTTGAGATATTTTTTAATCAAATCCTGGATAGCACGTTTACTAATTTGTTTGCCTTGAATAGAAAGAAAAAGGGCAGCTGGTTCATTTAGGGCGTAGCGCGCTCTTTCATTCTTTATGTAGTCTAGCAGAGCGTTAGAAACCTCCTGATTAAAGTAAATGAGCGATTCCTTATTTCCTTTGCGTACAACATCAAAACACCCTTTATTAAAATCAATATTCTGTAGTTTTAAATTACATAATTCGGACAAGCGTAGTCCGGTTCCGATAAAGGTTAAGAAAATAGCGTAGTCCCTTTTCTCAGTATAATTATGGTATTTGAGTTGTCCTATACTCAGCCCAGCCCCCGACTCTAGAATATCGGTTAAATCTGCGATTTGCTCAGGTTCAAGAGCTTTAGGAAGCTTTTGATGGACTTGGATGGGATCAAGTTTTAGGGTAATATCCTTGATAATAAGATCTTCCTTTGCAAGATAATGGTAAAAGGAGCATATAACGGCTTGTTTACGGGCTAAAGCCCTAACTCCATTCTTGCGATATGTACGAGCCCAGCTCAAATAGGCTTCAATATCAGTATGTTGTAAACTTTCAAGATGGGATAGTTTCAAACTAGCAGGGGAAGGGGGAAACTCGGATATAGAATCACAGAGATGCTGGAAGAACAGCCTAAGTTCTTGTGAATAGGCAAGTTGGGTATTCTCTGATTTATTAATTACGCCTAAGTGATGGATATATGCGCGTGCAAATGGGGGAAGGGAAGAGAGATAATCACTAAGCATTGTGTGCCTCCATAATATTGTTGAACTTTTTCATCATGTTACAAGAGATAAATTATTTTGTCAAACTATGCATTAAAAAATTATTTAGTGCAGAGTAGAAACTCTAAAGTTGATTATTTATTTGGAAGTGATTGCCAATCCACCCCGCAAAACTCAAAGGCGCTTGCGAATTATTAATTGAATACGTGCAACCACAAGTTAACGTACTGGGCGGAGAAGGTGCGGTTCCGCAACGCTTGCTTGACCAAATCGATGAGATTATCCAAAGCAATGGAACAACAACAAATCCTGCGACAACGAACGGAACTTTCACGGTGAGCAACTCTTCGACTACTGGCTTTACTTTAAACATGTATCCAGCGCTCAATGGTTTGACCACCAAAAACTTTACCCTGCTTGACCGTTACGGAAACTCAGTGGCGTTAAACAGTGCTTACACATCAGACAACGGAGTTACGTACACCCTGAGTGCGGCTTTGAATGCGGGTCAAACCTACACGGTAATAGCCTCGAGAACTGGTTATAATTTTGTAACGGCGCCAAAAGTAGTTGTACCTTCGGCATCGACAACGAACGAAACCTTGATAGTCAGCAACCCGTCGACGACTGGATTTACGGTGACGGTGAGTCCTGCTCTGGTGGGTTTAACTGTTCATGACTTCAAACTTATGGACAGTACTGCTTCAGTAGCGATTACCTCGGCCTCAGTATCAAATAGTGGTACCACCTATCAGCTTGCCGCGAATCTGACAGCTGGGAAAACCTACACAGTCACGGCTGAGAAGAGTGGTTATAACTTTGGGACTGCATCCTACGTGGTTGTCCCTTCAGCACCTACTGTATCCAGCGCTGTGACCTCGGATAGCTGGCACATCGTATTGACGATGAATAGTCAATTGATGGGCACAATCGGTGACCCAGAAGCCTTTATCATCGCGGGGGTAGCGTCAAACCCGACCGTCACCCGGGTTACAGTATCTGGCTCAACAGTAACCCTGACGCTGAGTGCGCCGATTGTGAATACGGATTCCTTTGTCAAAGTGAGCTACACCAAGACGGGAATCAACAATCTGACTAAGGGTACTCCGGTAGCAAACGTCTATCTCCTGGCTGTAACGAATAACGTGGAGTAAGGTTCTTTATCCGAAGCTGGACTCCAAAGGAAGTAGAAAGTGTAAAGAAGCTGTTTCGATGAATGCCAATTGGCATCGTTTTGAGATAGCTTCTTTTAACTTTTTAGTACCCCAAGATGGTCTTTCCAATGATGAACGGGGACACGGGCAGATAATGATTTGTGTGAAAAGACAAGAAATATTGGCCGAAAATGGTTAAATGCTCTATAATGGTGAAGACTTTTCATGATAAAATAGTTTGGATTTCCCATCTTGAGAAGAAGGACACATTAAATGCTAAATGAACGAGATCATCGTTTTGAATAAAGGGGGAAGGGTTTTGTCAGTTATTCCGGAGTATAATGCCGAATCCATCCAAGTATTAGAGGGCTTAGAAGCTGTTCGTAAACGACCGGGTATGTATATCGGTTCAACGGGAAGCAGGGGTTTACACCATTGCGCTTGGGAGATAGTGGACAACGCCATAGATGAGGCTGGGGCTGGATTCTGTGATCTCATCGAAGTTACGCTCAATAAAGATGGATCGCTTACGGTTCGCGATAATGGGCGAGGGATACCGGTAGATATTCACCCCATTAAGAAGATCCCTGCTATTCGTCTAGCGTTTGAACAACTTCACGCCGGGGGAAAATTCGGAGGAGATACCTATAAAACGTCAGGAGGACTTCACGGGGTTGGGGCAAGCGTTGTTAATGCGTTATCAACCTTTCTTACGGTTGAAGTCAGTCGCGGCGGGAAACTCCATCGCCTGGAATATATAAATGGAGGGCAGTTGAAGTCAGATCTGCGAGTGGTTGGGAAAAACGTCAAAGGAACTGGGACAACTGTGACTTTTAAACCTGATCCTCTTATTTTCAAGGAGACAACAGCATTAAAGTATGATACCTTACGCAGCCGACTAATGGAGTTATCTTTTTTGAATCCTGAACTTACTATTATTTTGACTGACAATCGGGGAGAAATAAAGACAGAAACCTTTCAATCTAAAAACGGAGTTATTGGCTTTGTTGAACACTTAAATAAAGAATCTGATTATACCACAGTGCATAAAAAACCAATCTATTTTAAGGGAGAAAAGGACGATGTTGTTGTTGAATGTGCCATCCAGTATAACGATGGCGATGATGAACAATTGCGTTCCTACGTTAACAACATCTCTACGGATGAAGGCGGGACCCATGAATCGGGCTTTCGGACGGCATTAACTAAAGTTTTTAATACTTATGGGAAGAAGAATAACATCTTTAAGAAAGATGAGAATCTAATTGGCGATGATTTGAAGGATGGTTTATCGTGTGTTCTCTCCGTTAAAGTACGGGAACCGCAGTTCGAAGGGCAAACTAAAGCCAAACTCTCCAATACCGAAGTTGAAGGCATTGTCCAATCCCTTACGAATGAAGGAATAAGCACTTTCTTTGAGCAATATCCGGCTGTCGCTAAGGATGCGATTAATCGTACTTTAACCACCTGCCTTCAACGGTTAGCTGCCAAAAAGGCGAAGGAACTTAAGAAGAAGGCTCGTGAGGCTGAGGTTAAAGCTTTAAGCGGAAAACTGGCAGCCTGTAGCGAGAAAGATCGGGAGCGTAATGAGCTTTTTCTGGTTGAAGGAGACAGTGCCGGCGGTTCAGCTAAAACTGGTCGTGATCGGCGGTTCCAAGCGATTCTGCCGTTAAGAGGTAAGGTCATCAATACCTACCGGGCGAAGATGGATAAAGTCTTAGAAAATGAAGAAATCCGCAGTATGATTACCGCCATAGGAGCAGGAGTAGGTAAGGAATTTGATGTTGAAAAGTCTAATTATGCTCGGGTTTGTATTATGACGGATGCGGATATTGACGGGGCACATATTCGTTGTTTGTTGCTGACTTTCTTCTATCGTTACATGAAACCACTCATCTTGAGTGGGCGGGTATATATTGCTCAATCCCCTTTGTATAAGGCTGAGAAGGAAAAGGGGAAAGTCGCGCGTTATGCGTATGACGAGCACGAGTTAAAAGTGACCCTCAAGGAACTAGGAAAAACAGCTAAAGTACAGCGTTATAAAGGGCTGGGAGAGATGAATCCAGAACAACTTTGGGAAACGACGCTTAATCCATCAAACCGACGTATGATTCAAGTCACGATTGATGATGCCCTGGAAGCTGAGCGCAAGCTTAAAATTTTGATGAGCGAAAAGGTTGAGCCACGTAGAGAATTTCTGATGGAGAATATCGTGTTTACTGACGATGATATGTAAGAGAATAGTTGAGGTGAGAAAATGAGTACACTTGAGGAAAATATTACCCAACGACCGTTGGAAGAGGTTCTTCCTGAGAGCTTCTTAGGCTATTCAAAATTCGTGATTCTGCAAAGGGCTGTCCCGGACGTTCGAGATGGCTTAAAGCCAGTTCATCGACGTATTATCTATTCGATGGATGGGATTGGGATGCAACCGGATAAGGCTTACAGTAAATCGGCCCGTCTTGTAGGGGACTGCATGGGAAAATATCACCCTCATGGCGATTCCTCAATTTATGATTCAGCGGTTCGTATGGCCCAACCCTGGGCTACCCGTTATCCCTTAATTGATGGGCATGGAAATTTTGGCTCGATTGATGGCGATAATGCGGCTGCTATGCGGTACACTGAGATGAGAATGACGTATTTATCACAACTCATGACGCAAGATATTGAGAAAAACGTTGTTCCCTTTAGGGCGAACTACGACCAACGATTGAAGGAGCCTACTGTGCTTCCTAGCCCGTTTCCTAATCTCCTGGTCAATGGTGGTTCAGGAATTGCAGTAGGGATGGCCAGTAACATGCCACCCCATAATCTGCGCGAAGTTATGGCCGCGGTTATTCTTCAAATTGAGAATCCCAATGTTACCTTAGAAGAACTTATGCAGAAGATAACAGGTCCGGACTTCCCCACAGGGGGGTTGATTATCGGTTCAAAAGGGTTCACAGACGCGTATAAAACTGGACGCGGAAAAGTGATGATGCGAGGAAAAGCGCTTATTGAGCAAGGAAAAAACGGCAAGAATCTGATTGTTATTACGGAAATCCCTTATCAAGTTTCCAAGTCTACCCTCGCCGCTAAGATTGAAACCCAAGCGGACCTTGGAAAAATTGACGGGATCAATGAAGTCCGGGATGAATCGGATCGGGAAGGGCTTCGCTTGGTTGTGGAGTGTAAGAAGGACGCTGATCCGAAACAGATCATAAAGCTCCTTTTTAAATATACTCAGTTGCAAGAAACCTTTGGAATTATCAACTTGGTCATTACCGCAGAAGGAACTCCTAAAATATTAGGGCTTAAAGAAATCATAGCGGCCTATATTAAGCACCGTAAAGAAGTTGTTACGCGTAGGACGCAGTATGATCTAGAAAAGGCTAAAGCAAGAGCTCACATCTTAGAAGGGCTAGTTATCGCCATCAACAACCTCGATGAAGTCCTTGCTATTATCCGCTCCAGTAAAAACCCGACAATTGCTAAGGCTGGGTTGATCACCCGTTTTGAACTATCCGAGGTTCAGGCCCAAGCAATCTTAGATATGAAACTCCAACACTTAACGAACCTTGAACTAGATGGCATTAAGAAGGAATATGCGGATATTCTGAAGCTCATAGATGAGTTGGAGAGTATCTTAGCTGATGTGGACAAAGTCTATGATATCATTAAAGAAGAGCTTAAGGATATTGGTGAGAAGTACGGAGATGAGCGACGTACTTTGATTTTGCCCGAGGATAACGGGGAAGAGATTGATTTTAGCGTATTTGAAGAACCCGAAACGCCAATTGAAGTGATGTTGACGAAAAACGGGTTCATTAAGCAGATACCAACCCCAACAAGAAAAAGTAAGGCGAACGCACAAAAATGCACTTTCAAAGGTGGAGATATCTTAACTGAGAGAATCCCCTGTACCACTAAAGATACTTTATATTTCTTTACTCAGAATGGGAAATCCTACAATGTGAAAGCAAAGATCGTTTCGGAGGCAGGAGCAAAGGATAAGGGAAAAGCGGTCACCGTTTTATTCCCCCTACCTGAAGGAGAACGGATCATTTCGACCTTACCTCTCAAAGAGACGAGGGAAGGCTTGTATTTCGTTTTTGTGACCAAAGAGGGCCAGGTTATGAGATGCCCTGTTAATGATTTTGTTAACGCTCGAACAAACGAGGCGATGGGACTCAAGGATCAGGATGAAGTCGTACGGGTTTTCGTAAGTGAGGGTCAGGGAGATCTGTTCCTTGCCAGCTACAAAGGACAAGCTATTCGCTTCGCAGAATCGGAAGTGAACCCAATGGGAAGGAAATCTCGGGGTGTTAAAGGCATGACATTAGGCAATGAAGATAGGGTTGTGGATGCACTGCTTCTTTATTCCGACCAAGAGAATCCAGTGAGCGATTTAATAACCGTCACCGAGCGAGGTTATATTAAACGAACATCTTTTGATGAATATAAATCTCAAGGACGAGCCGGACGCGGCATAACGCTTGCCAAGGTTAATGCTCAAGAAACGGGGTATATTGTTTCTACTCTTCAAGTGATGAATGAGAATAAGCTGCTTAATATCATTCAACAGAGTGGAGATGTAACCACGCTTGAAGTTAAATCACTTAAGAATGAGTCGAGGGCAAAAAGTGGCATAGCCTTAGTCAACGTTATTTTGAATGATTACGTTGTCCAAGTAATATAGGCTGGAATAACAAGAAACCCAGTTTGATAAGTATAAGATTAAATTGAAAAGCCAGAACGTTTTTACGCGTTCTGGCTTTTTTCTTGCTTCATGTAAGATTTGACAATTTAGGAGGAATATTCAGGTTATGCGTTGAAAAGTTAAAAGAGAATCATTGGGAATAGGAAAAGAGGGCTATGGATTACTCAAGGATGAATAAGCTGATACAAAAAATTGCAGTTTTACTTTTTCTTACGTATTTTGTCTACCCTAGTATATAGACTTTTCTTTTTTGCCTACGGCCAGTATTTTAGGTTTTATGAAAACGAAATAAAGTACAATTTAATTCCATTCAAAACTATTGTCAGTTACATAATCGGTATTAGTAAATATAAACTTGATGTTTGGTTTTTCAATCTTTTTGGTAACATATTAGCTTTTATGCCGATGGGTTTTCTCTTGCCCATTATTTTTCACACTCTAAAAAGTTTCAAAAGGATTACTACTCTTACATTTCTTATTAGTTTTTTTCTTGAAATGACGCAGTTTTTGCTTAAACTCGGAATAACCGATATTGACGATGTTATTTTAAATACTCTGGGAGGATTCTTAGGCTATTTATTACTAATTTTAAGCCGAAAAATACTTAACCAGATAATGAAGAAGGATGGGGCCAACGGCTTATAACAGCCGGATCCCAACACTTTGCATAGATGACTGTTGTTGAGATGCGTCAACAACCGGCGGGACCCTAGATGACATGTCTATATCAGGACGGTTCATGAGGTTTGTTAATGTTATGAGGATATTTCAAGTAAGTTATGTATTAATATATTCATGTTCAGAAGGGAGAGGTTAGAGAGGAAATAGTGCCAACTCAGAAGCGGGGAAACAATTGTTATTCGAGAGGTCGTAAAAGAAGATGCCGCTCGAATCATAGATTACATCAATACGGTAGGTATCAATGGGAAGGCTTAATCCGCTTTCTGCTGCTCCATCACCTTGCTGTGCGAAGGTAGAACTGCGCTGATCAGCAGGGTAACAATGGAAATAGCGAATACCAGGATGAAGATCGAATGCAAGCTTTGCGCCATGCCGTTTTGTAATTGTTCAAGGACGTTTGCGGGAATGTTTGCGCTCGCTCCAGACGCCAAGGCATTGCTGATGTTCTCGCTTTGCCAAACTCCAGGGACATGGTTTTGGACGTAACTGTTCATAGTACTGTTAAACACTGTGCCAAACACGGCGATTCCGACCGTTTGTCCTAGTGAACGCGTAAATGTGTTGGAAGCTGTGACTACGCCGCGCAAATCCCAACCGACGGCCGACTGGATCAAAACGGTTAGAGGCGTCATGGAACACCCCATGCCAAAACCGATGACGATCATCACACCAACCAAATACCAATAAGGGGAGTTTGGATGAACAAGCAACAGCCAGGCCGATCCAGCAGCAATCAACACCGCGCCGAACAGAGCTGTTGTCTTGGAGCCTATTTTGTACATGTACCGTCCGGCCAAAGTTGATGCCAGCGGCCAGGCAAACGACATGGGCATCAAGGTTAGTCCTGAGCTGGTTGCGCTGTGGCCGAGTAGCGTCTGAATCCATATTGGCAAATATACATTGACGCCAATCAGCACGAAGCTGGCCATAAAGCCGACGGCATTGGAGACGGCAATTACCGGTATTTTAAACAACGAAAGAGGAAGCATTGGATCTTTCGCCTTAGCCTCCACGTAAAGAAATAAAATCAAAGAAACGGCAGCTGCAACAAACAAAGAGATGATCACGGGTGAATTCCAGGCGTACACTTCTCCGCCGTTGAGCAGCGCGTAGAGAAGAGAGCCCATTGAAAGGGTAAACAGTGTCGCCCCCCAATAATCGATGCTTTTTTCCGCTTTCCTGACCTGCGTTTCGTGCAGAAAAGCGAGTACTAGCAAAATAGCGACAATCCCGATCGGTACATTGATATAAAAAATCCAGCGCCACGAAATCTGGTCGACAAACAGCCCTCCTACCAAAGGGCCGAGCAGCCCAGCAACGCCCCAAACCGAACTAAATAGCCCCTGCATCTTGGCGCGCTCTTCCCCTGAGTACAAATCACCGATAATCGTGAAAGTCAACGGCATAACGGCACCGGCGCCGAGACCTTGAAAAGCCCGGAACCAAATTAGCTGATGCATCGTCTGTGCCATTCCGGACACCATGGAACCGACGACGAAAAGCGCAACGCCAAAAATGAAAACAGGCTTCCTTCCGAATAGGTCGGCAAGCTTGCCGTAAATTGGTGTGGTTACGGATGTTGTCAGTAGATAGATAGCGAAAACCCAACTAATTAACTTCAAACCGCTCAATTGTTTTACAATGTGAGGCATTGAAGTAGTAACAATGGTCGTATCAAGGGCTACAAGCATAATTGATACCATCATGGCAACAGTGACCATTTTACGTTGCGTTATTTTCTCCATAAGTAAGCGGTCTCCTTTAAACAGAACTAGGTAAATTAGCACCTGTACTGAATTATACCATTATTTTATATCGACAGAGTTTCTTCTGGATGATTAAATGTTGTTGAGATTATAGAGACCCAATACGATTAAATAAGCTTTCTATATTGGGGTGTAAGTTATTGTTTGTGATATTACTCACACTATTCAAAATGAACTTCTGTTACTATGAAATTAAGGTAATATACTCAACGTTCCTTTAGTTTCTTGGACTCGTTGGTAGGAACTAAGTAGAGTACGGCACTGTGGCACTATAATTATAATATTTTCGTTGTATCGTTTATCGGATCAATTGGCTAAGCCGGTTATACGAACAGATAACGGATCCTAGTTCATAAGTCAATGGTCTTATTTAATGTAGAAGTCAAAATGTATTGCATCGTATAGCAACAACTAACCGGACAAGAATGTAAATATGGACAACAACTAAGTCGAAGATTCAATGAGTGATCTCTACCTGATTAATCAATCTGGACAATAAAAACCTTAACTCCTCTTTTTTTAAGTGCAAATTTTAAGCTTTCAGGGATTCCGCTATCGGTAACCAAAGCACGGATCTGATCCCAATCTGCAAATGTATGATAATAGATTTGCTCGAATTTTTGGCTATGTGCCACGAGAATAACTTCTTTTGAAGCACGGATCATCGCTTGTTTAACTTCTGACTCGAGCAAATTTGTCGTTGTTAGGCCACGTTTGAGACTAAAACCGGTTACCCCTAGAAAAAGCTTGTCAA
>Ga0255336_100323_pt1 | contig 89518 bp, 92 predicted proteins | sample MeOH1_35cm_T3_17_FD_189102 | JGI IMG/M metagenome (GOLD analysis project Ga0255336, IMG submission 189102) | Sandy soil microbial communities from University of British Columbia, Vancouver, Canada - MeOH1_35cm_T3_179 | ecosystem: Engineered > Artificial ecosystem > Sand microcosm > Unclassified ... | reverse complement strand
CATCCATGACTCGCATGACTACTCAGTCGAACTGATGTTTCCCACATACCATCCATGACTCGCATGACTACTCAGTCGAACTATTGCCTACGCACCCCCATTGGCCATGTCTAAGGAGGGAGAGTCAAGGCGGCGATTGGCAAAATGGTCTGCAGTAGTCTAACTTGGCGTCGGCTCGCGTCGCTGGAGGCCGCGGCAGTGGCAGTGACTGGCTTGTTGAATCTTACACGCCCTCCGCGGTACGAGCAGACTCATGGACTGTACCGAGCTTGTATTCGGCAACCCTCGCCATGTTCATGACGGAATGATGGAACCCTCGCTCAAATTCGAGGTGGAGTAGACGCCCGATTCATGTCTAAAGGGGGTGGCAACCTGCGGAGCCTAACAGAACTCTCCAGGTTGAATTTAACTAGCTACTCCTAGTCTAAGTAATAATTGTTACGGAAGACCGGCCTGTAACGTTCCAAGGGCACTGTTGACCCTCTGACACGGCACCAGCCAAGCATGTCCGCTCGCGGCGTCTTCCGGATTAGAATTCCAATCTTCAAGTCCTGGTCTCCTCATGACCTGCTGCCGCCTCGCTCCATCACCTTATGTTTTCTCACACACAGACACAGATTCTCACTCTTCTCACCAGAACCACGATTCTTTGTTGTCGCCAGGACATGAGAGTCATTGCCGTTTCCCACTGACCTCGAGGTCTGCCTCTATTACCGCTTCAAGGAGCATTCATTCTCCACTTCATTAGCCTCCACAGCCACGACGGGTAGGGGTCTTGGCTCCACCCGAGAGCGCGATCTGGGACTGTATTGTATCTCGCCCACTTTCCCACGCCTTCTGACTGCGGCTGAACGCTTGCTCACCTTCTGGCCGCCACGACACAACGTCCGTCTGAGCTGGCCCATTGTCCTTCGTTGGCGTCCATGCCATTCTCCTAGTCATTCAGCTCTCTCGATCGTCGACGCCTCTGTTCTGCACGGCTTGCGGCAGCAAGTCCTGACCGGTTTTGACGGGCCGCGCATTGGGTTCAGAAGCCAGGGACCATGTCTGCCGCCACGACTGGTACACCATGGACCGCCATTGCCGCTGTCCTCGCTCGCTAACGATGCTCAGACAGTTCCAGCGACACGGCCAGTGTCATCACGACCGTGTCGACCAGCACCTCGACCAGTTTAACCACCTCCTTCTCGACCGTGACCATCACGTCGGATACGGCGACCTTCACGTCGACCTCGGCGTCCGTATCGACATCCTCCTCCCTTAGCACCATCGTCTCTACCATCTCCGTCACTCCTTCCACGACATATGTCCCGCCGTCAACGACCAGCACCGAATCCGCAAGCGTCGTGGCCGTCACGGACACGGTGACCAGGACTCCGACCTCGTCGGGCACGACGTTGGCCCCGACAGTTGTTGTCATTACTTCGACATACTCGGCCACAAGCCCCACGACGGCTACGACATCAGAAACATCTTCGCGAACGTCTTCGGCCTCGTCTACCCCTTCCGCTCTGAGCGCGACCTCCGGCTCCGGTGGATCTGGAGGGCTCAGTTCGGGAGCCAAGATCGCGATCGCCGTCATTATTCCTGTCGTGGTCATTGCCGCCGCCTTTTTGCTCGGCCTTTTCTTCTGGAAAAAGCGAAAAGCGCGAAAGGACGCGAATGAGCTGCGCAAAAGTGAAATGGCCGAGTATGGCTTTAATCCCAATCGAGACCCGACTTTGGCTCCCGCAGGGCCGGCGGTGTATGCCGATGACGGCTCCGAGGCGCAAGAAGATAACAGTGGGTATCGAGGATGGGGTCCAGCATCCTCGAATCGTCAACCTTCCACGACATTGGGATCGAATGGCAGAGCTCCAGGCGGATTGGCATTGTCCGAAAGCAGCAGCCAGCCTGGCGGGCCTCTCCATCAAAGTTCACCAAATGCCCCCCCCGGCTTGGACCAGTATGCGACAGATCCGCTGACCAACGGCCACCCTGAGGGCGGCGATGGCGTGGCAGAGCTGGGTGGAGCGGCGGTGGCGGGTGCTGGCCTTGCCCGGCGTCGCAGTGAGACCGCAGGGATCCATCGTGGACCGTCAAATGCATCCTCTGCTTATTCTACCGGCCACCAGTCCGAGGCCTCATCCGAAGCTCCCGCCATGCCCGGACCATATTATCAAGAAGAAGTGCCATACAACATCTACAACGATGCCGCCCCTCACCACGGGCCCTATGGCGACGGGTCTTACGGCGGCGTCGGTGGACAACCAGTCATCAGGGACGTCCAGGCCCGGAGGAATACTCGCATCGAACGAGCGCCGACGTTCCCTCAGACACAAGGTGGCATTGCACAAAATTTTTAGTTTGATTTCAGGACTCTCTTATCCTTGCATCCAACGGTAAGTGGACATGGCACGTTTGAGCGTTGAGGGCATAGCATAATCCCTCGATATCTTGGTGACTGATGAGGCGAAATTGGCGAGCGCGGCGAAATGTGGCATGGCAACCTACATACCCATATCTTATCATCTCCGTTTTGATCATTGATAACGAATTTCCTTTGGTTTGGTGGATCTTGCCATCATATCTACGGCAGGATAGGACAGGTCAGGAAGAGAAGGACGTTTGTATATAGTGTGGTACGTTAATATGTATGACGATGGGGGTTGTAATGCTGTGCTGTGGATGTAGGTGTGATGGTGGAAGGGGAGAAATATACATATAGGAGTAGGAAGAGAGTAGGAGAAGGCGATTTGTCAGTGATGATATCGTGGTTTAGCCTGGTCTAAATACTATTGTGTGCATTGCAGCCATGCGCAGTCGCAGCCGGTCAGGCTTGCCAATGGCTTATCTAATTTGCCCAAGTCTGACCTGAAGTCTGATGATTCTGCTTGTCTGTGATGTGGTGTGATGGATGTTTTACAGTTCTATCCTCCGTTCACCTGTGTAATAACTTGAAGCCCTTGTGTTGCAGCAGTCGTGTCATAATTAGCTGAGCCTCTGGTTGCGGCCGTGTGCTTCGTGTCTTGCATCAATCTGACTGGCTCTTCGCCAAGTCAGGCACTCAGGTGTGGGTAGTTCAACAAGCACAGCACAGGCAGACTAGCCAAGCGCAGGCGAAAGAAGGAAAGAAAAAGAAAGCATTGAGATCGGATTCGCAAAAGGTTAGTTAGGCAATCCATTGGAGAACCACTTGCCTGAGACGTGTCAGGTGAAGACGCTGTTAATCTAGCTGAGGTTGAGTCGAAACGAGCTAGGAAGATTCAAGTCGAACCCTAGTTGCTAGTAAATTCAGTCTCACACACTCTTGTCGTGAGCCTCATTCGTGCGCCTCATCCTCGCCGTCATTAGCACCGGGACTGAGAGTGTGTGTCGCAAAGGGCAGGCAAGGAAAAAGACCTGACCGGCACGTGAAGGAGGACAAGGCCAAGTCTCAGACCTGTGACTTTTGGCATTTACTGCCTTCCTAGGATCCTGTACGTACTACACCAACCATTCGGACCAATACTCGACCGGAGGCGGGTGGTTTTGGACCGCTGGAGTGGCTGCTGCTGTTGTGCTAAGGGCACCTTGGTCTACTGAGCGAGGTGAGGGACTGAGAATCGGAGATCAAAGAGTTAGATCTGGCGGAGTCACTGGCAGTATCGACAGGATCTAGGCGGACGTCCACCATCTCACCTGCATCCAAGGAACGCCTTCCTCTCAGGATCGACAAATCTATCACCAAGACGGCGCATCTCTCCACTTCCTGTCGGCTCCATGACCAAAGACACGCACAGGGACCGTCGGCCTCGCGGCGGCAACCTGGCTCGCGAGGTCCAAGTGTCCAAAGCGCTGTCTCGGCTCCTACGGCATGCGGCTGTGCAGGAGCGCATCCCGATCGACAGCCACGGGTACGTGCGAATGGACTATCTGCTGGGTTGGCAGAGGCTGCGGAGTATGAAGCCAGCAGTAACGTTTGCCGAGGTGGTAGAAGTCGTCCGACAAAACGAAAAGCAGAGGTTTGGATTGAGGTACGAATCTGATGCCGGCCCGGGGCAGGGGATAGATCTGCAGGATGCCCAAGGGGAGGAGAAGGCAGGAGAAGCGGAGCCAGAGGCCCAAGGGACCGAGTCAGAAACGCGGCGAGCAATAGCCAAGTTTGAATCTGGAGGAGATCTGGAGCCAAAGCACTACTCAATTCGCGCGACACAGGGCCACAGCATGAAGAACATCGAGGCGGAGAACCTGTTGACGCCAATCGTACTCGAGAATCCTGACACCATACCGGACACAGTGGTGCATGGGACTTTCTACGGTGCCTGGGCGAGTATCCTGCGCGACGGCGGATTGAAGAAGATGAGTCGAAACCACGTCCATTTTGCCATGGGGCCGGCGCTGAAGGAAGTCTTGCCTTCGTCGACGGGAGACGACCAAGGAAAGGGTGGATCTGAGGCAGGGGAGATATTGTACAAGAACCAAGTGATTAGCGGGATGAGAAGTGACGCGCAGATCCTGATATACGTCGACATCCGCCGGGCGCTGAGAGAGGAAGGGGACCGAATGAAGTGGTGGAGGAGTGAGAATGGCGTCGTCTTGACCGAAGGTGTGGATGTGGAAGGGAAAGGAGAACAAATTGTCCCGATGAAGTATTGGGATGTAGTAGTGGAAGTGAAGGAGAGGTTGGGGCCGCTTTGGAGGCATGGCGAGGGAGTCGTCCAGGAGTTGCCAGAGCGGCTGAGGAGTAAAGGCGTGCCGAGGGGGAAGGGAGGCAGTGGGCGCCAGAGAGGAGGAGGAAGGCATCCCAAGTTGAAGGTGGAAAGGGACGATATGGTCCATGATGAACAATAACGATTCTCTGCCGCTGCTATCTGACTGTTGTGACCTGTTGGTATTCCTCTTCACCATCTCGACATGCAATCTCCCGGACAAACAATGGTGTGATATCGAGTCTGCCGTCAAGGTGAGAGATTTTCACTCCGCCAGATATCTGCCTACAATACACAAGCTCAAGCGGCAACAGACACAATCTGTCATCAATTTATTCAAGGGTATCTTTTGGCATTGCCCCTCACCCAGATGCCGCAATATCGCCAGCGCTGCCAAAAAAGACATCAATGATTCAACCACCAGGCCCAATACTCAAGTACTTAAAATGACAGCCACCTGCACTGACGCCGTCGTCGTATTCGCCATACCCTAAACACGTAGCCGTGATCTCATTTTCCTCGCCGGTTTTGTATGTGCTATGAGTATCTGACCATCCTGAACACTCTCCGTCCTGTGACCGAATGCAGTCGCTAAATTTGGCAAAATTTCGTAAACGTCCTGGTCTGAAAGTTCTAAGGTTGGAATGGATAGCAGGAATGCGTGGTGGTCAATCTGGCTACCATCCTGTGTGAGGTTGAGCCCGACACTACCGAGGCGGGGACGTATGGTATGATCCATTGGCTCTGCTGTCCACATTATTCGCTTCATTATCCGGTGAGCCTTCACCGGCCAGTTTTTTGTCCGAGGCGACGATCTTGCCGTGAATGTTCTGCAATTCGTGGCCTTTAATGCCTTTATTAGGCCAATATGTGGCGGCATAATCCCTGTATGAGGTCAGTCATTATCTCCAAGGCCAACGCCAGCCTTCTTACCAAAAGCGTTTCTCCACCGATTCATGGGTATCGTCCAAATCGGCGAGCTGCTCGGTGATGAAGTTTCCAATTTGAGTGAGCAGCACTCTCAACTCGTTGGCCCGTTGCTGTCCGTCCGGAATGGCGCTCTTGGTGGTCGCCTTGATCTTCTTCAGGCTTTCCTTGACCGGTTTGAAAACGATGGCCATCATCGGGTCATTTTCCACCGACGGACCATTGGCCGACGCATCTCCACGTCGATGGTCACTCGAATGTCGGTGGTGAGAGCCGTGTTCGTCGGCGTTGCGGTGCTTCCGGTCCTTGTGATCTCGCGCCTCGACCTCCCGCCCGAGTGAGTGGCGGGCTTCCGACTTGGGCGTCCCATACCTCTCCGTACTGTCCCGATGGCTCTGGCTGACGGGCCGATGTCGTTGCTTCTCGGGGTCACGAGGCGGTTTGCGATGGGCCGACGGCGCTGGGGAGCCCGCGTGGGCCGACGTGGACTTGAACTCGCCATGAGCGCCGTGCTTTTTATTGTTGCGGTGATGATTCTCCACCGCCTTCTTCGCCGCAGGGTCGTCTCCGTACTTGCTCTTCAAAACGGAGATGAGGTAGTCAGCACGCCGGACGAGATGGACGGCGCCGGGAGATTTGGCATTTTTCTCCTCTTGTCTCTCCCGCTCCGCTCTCTTGTCCACTCGATGTTCTTCGAGGAAGAATTTGTCCTTGAGCCCCAGGTCCGGGTCATCGCGGATCTTTTCCCATGCGCCGTAGCCGTGTCGGGCGATCCCCACGCAGAGCATGCCGTCTTCTCTCGCGCCCCATGGACAAGAATATCCGGCATTCTTGGTCGCCTCGGGGATGCGAAATGATTTAAAGTCGGGTTCTCGCGACGTGACATCTCGCAGCAGTCGCATCTCTCCCGGCCGATCGAGGATGGTTTCGGCGTTGATGCGTTTGACACCATGCAACTCGAAGAGGACCGCTTTTCGATCCTTTTTGGTGATGGGCCTGTTGGATGTCCTCTCCAATTCGGCCATGCGGTTCTGCTCCTCCTTGTACAGTTCGGCCGCCTTGTCGATGATCTCTTTCATCGCGGCTTTGACGACATCGAGATCGCGGCCACGGAGTCGGGCTTCGGTCAAGAACTCCTCCTGTCGGTCGTCGATGGATCCGTAGCGAAGATGGCCTTTCATCAGATACCGGTACTCGCGTTCACTGAGGGGGCGAGCGGGATCCGACTTGGGGCCGTCCTCGGATTCACTGCCCGAGTCGGCGGCGTTCTGACGGTGCTCCAGCCGTCTCGCCTGGCGGGCCTCTCGATCTTCGGTTGTTTGATGGCGCACACGCGGTTTGTTCTGCTCAATCACCTCGGCCAGGTATTTCTCCTCGGCCTTCCGCTGCTCTTCCGCCTGGATTTCTTCCAGTTGGTCTTTGGGAATGATGTCGTCCCATGACAGCTCGTCGACTTTGACATCGACAAAGTCAAAGCTTCGCAGAAACTCTTCGCCGCCGTCGGCGTCCGTGCCGTCAGGTTGTTCCACTTTGTAGTCCTCGGCCTTCTCGAGCACGGCATCGAGATCAAGCTCTTCCAGCTTTTTCTGGTTGTCCGTCTGCTCAAACATCCTCTGGCCCCGCTTTTTCAGGATTCTCTGGATCTCACTGGAGCTGCCGGGTTCTCCGACCAAGGCGCTGCGTCGAGCCTGGGTCTCTTTGTCCGTGACGCCGCGCTGAATGGTCAAGAACTCCAACATCAGCTTATTGCGGGCCCGTTCCAAAATTTCCTCCTCGACCGTCTCTTTGGACACCAGCCGATAGACGCTGACCGGCTTCACCTGGCCGATTCGATGGGCGCGGGCCATAGCCTGCAGATCTGCTTGGGGGTTCCAGTCCGAGTCGAAGATGATGACAGTATCCGCGGTCATCAGGTTGATGCCGAGACCACCGGCCCGGGTCGACAGCAGGAAGCAAAAGTCGGAGCTGTCCGGGGCGTTGAAGTGGTCGATGGCGACCCGGCGGGCGGCCGCCGCGATGGTGCCATCGAGTCGTTGATAGGCATGACCTCGATATTCCATATAGTCGCCCAGGATATCGAGCATCTTGACCATCTGGCTGAAGATCAAGACTCGGTGGCCATCACGCTTGAGTTTGGTCAGGAGTTGATCGAGGAGCATCATCTTGCCGCTGCTCGTGATAAGAGCCCGAAGCACTTCTTCCCGCCTGGCACCTTCGGGGACCAAACGCTCTTCCGCACTAGGGAACATGAAGGGGTGGTTGCTGGCCTTTTTCAGCTCCATCATGATATTCAAGAGGGACTGCTTCTGGCCCTTGGCGCCTTGGTTCAGAGCGGCGTAGTTCTTGGTCAAGATGTTCTTGTAGTATTCGAGCTGGATATCTGACAATTCCACCCGGATGATCTTCTCCGTCTTGGGCGGAAGGTCTTTTTCCACCTTTTGCTTGGTCCGGCGAAGCATGTAAGGCTTGATGTCCTCGGTCAGCTTGGCAATCTTCGCGCTGGCTTCTTGGGCCGTCAAGTCCATATTTTCGTCGATGTTGACCGTGCCCGGGTTCAGGAAGTCGAAGAGGGCCGACAGCTCGCCGAGGTTGTTTTGAACCGGGGTGCCGGTGATGAGTAGTCGAGCCGGTGCCTTGAACTCCCGCAGCCGGTCATACAATTGAGAGTCGCGGTTCTTGAGGCGGTGCGCTTCATCCACGGCCATGAATTGCCACTTGATCTGGCTCAAGAATGCCGAGTCCTGCAACACATATTCGTACGTCGTGAGCAGAACATGAAATCGGGGATGTCGGAAACTCCCGTCCGGCAGCAGCTCATACTCTTTGATAATGTTCCGGGCCGTTTGATTGCCATTGTACACGACGTAGTTGATGTCCGGCGTCCACAGGTCAAAGGTGTCGGCCCAGGCCGGCATCGTCGAGAGGGGGACGGCGACGAGGAAAGGACCTTGCTGGCCACGGTCATGTCGCAGCCAGCTCATGAAGGCGATCGTTTGGACGGTCTTGCCGAGACCCATCTCATCGGCAAGGACGACGTTCTTGCTTTTGACCCAATTATACGCCAGGAAGTTCAGTCCGGTCATCTGAAAGTCCCGAAGCGTGCCGTTTTGGATGTAGGAAGGCTGCTCCCGCACCGGCTGGAACGATGATCGCGTCGAGAGGTTGCTTTCTTTACTATTCGACTTGAATTCCTCTCTCCGGCGGTTGATGTACCGATCGATCTCATTTTGAGCCATTTGGCTCACCAGAGACGAAGGCTCCCATGTCGCCTGGTCATAGTAGAGTCCTTTCCACTTGACGTAGTATTCCGTCCCTTCATCACCGTCGCGGTCGCCAATCACCCGTTCCACCTTCTTGTAGTCTTCCAGGGCGTCAACGTACTGCTCTCGGTCGAGGATCCATTTTTCGCGGTCTTCGGGAGCGATGTCGGGGTCAATGGCCACGCGCATCGCCTCCAGCAGCGTCTTCTTCCCGTAGTTGTCCAGTCGACGAAGGCTCTTGACCCCCGCGAGGGATTCTGTCGTCTCCCAGGTGGCGTGGTAATAGGCCTTCTGTTGCCACTTGATGAGAAACTCATAGTCCTCCTTCGACGAGGTCGGCGTGCTGATCCCCGGTTTCAACCGGTGATTGAGAACGATGTCAATGGCCGGCGAGTTGTCTTCCTGCCCATTGGCCCAGTAACTGGGTGTCAAGATGTCCGGATCATCTTCATCAAACATGTCATCGTCTTCGTCTTCGTTATAATTGGAAACCTTGGCCGCTCGTCTCGTTGAGAACCGAACTTCGGCATGGATCGGGGTGAGGCTCTCGGCCGACTGCTGCAGCCGCCGCCGCTGCTTTTTCGTGGTCTTTGCGCGCCGTCCGCCGTACGCATCAGAATCGTCCTCGGAGTTGCTGGGGGAATCCACAATCGGAGTCGGCTGCTTCGAGGATCGTTGAGACGTCGGCCGGATGCGTTTGCGTGGTCGAGGGGCGATGTCTGAATCCGAGTCATGCTCGTCGGAAGACTCAGCCATCGTTCGGACAGGGTGTGCGCGTCCACTCCGCCTGAGCCCGTACAGATCGGGATTGCTCCGAATGACTTCATCTATCGGCGGCGCTTTCCTCTTAGCCGGTCGGATCGATTCGTCCGAGGATGAATGCTCGGCAGATTGGCCGTGGTCGACTTGCATGGGTTCCCCAACCTCGTAGTCAGCGTCTCCTTCTGCGTCGGGCTCTTCCGAACTAACGTCATCCGGTTCGATCGAGGTCTCATGCTTCACCGTGATCTGAGGCGGTGCCGGCGAGGCTGTGACGGCGACGGGCTCTCCCGGTTCCGAGAGCTCACTCTCACTCTCCGAATACTTCATCCCGTTCCGTTTTTCGTCTTCCGGAGCCGCAGGAGGCCGTCGAGGGGGGAGAGAATGATCTGTTATCGACGGCGGTGGTGGTTGGGCAAGGACGCCAGAGGCTGTGGGGGAAGCGTCAGCAAGGTCCGATCGTGCCACGCTTGAAAGCAAATTCAACGCAATAGAACTGTAATTTGAGGATACGCGATCCAGAAAACATGCTCATACAACAAACATGGGCCGTCTGAGACGAGCAATCGACAATATAAGATGGACTTGATGACGATGAGGAACGACGCGATGACCTGCAATCGCCGTCTCGGCAGAGAGCAGGCAGCCACCAAGGCCGTCTTGTCAGGCCGGGACGGAGGCCACACTGCCCAACCAGCGCGATAACGGGCGTCCACCGGCACAGGGCGCTGTCTCATTCCCTAAAGAAGGGCAGGCACACGAGACGGCGAGCTTCGAAACGAGGCCGGCGAACCGCTTGCCGGCCCTGCTTTTCCGGCGCCACGAAAAGATATCTTGAACGAGACAAAGGTAGACTTACACTCCATGGCGATGGATGTAGCCCGAGGCGTACAGCTCCAGGCGTGAAGGAGTCGCAGCGACAAGAGAAGTCGTCGTGGATACTGATGAGTATGGCCCTCTGGTGGCGGACGAATGTGAAAGTACAGCGGCTCTGGGCGCACCCAAACGCCAAGGCCGATCTCAGCTCAGAGCAGGCAAGGCGAGGCAAGTTAGGCGCGAAGGCCGGCATTGGTCCAATCACAAGGCAGGGTTTGTCGATTTGTGCGTCAGACATTGTCAACCCACTCTTTTCTCTACCCAGCCGGTACCACACAAGGTCCTCCACGCACTGCAACAGCAGGTGACTCTCGTCTCTTGTGGTCAGACTGCATCCGTCAATCGATTTATCTTTATATTATTTTACATTTTTTGGTCTTCCTTTCGCAAGTGTGCACCAAAAGATTCTGGTAGACAGACCCCGCCCGTTCGACTGGACACACCGCCACCATCATGGCTGACAGGTTGACCCGGTACGTGAACAAATATACGGCTAAAGTGGTGTGCGACTAACCTCTATGGTAGAATTGCAATTGTCAATAGCGACAAGGTTCGTCTTGCCACGGGAATGTGACTGCCTTTTCAGAATGATATTGACCACGATCCATCCGCTCAACAGTGCAAGCCCAAGGTACACAACACCGACCATAACGCCTCTATCTCGGGACTGTTGCTGACAATGACAGAAATGTCGGCAAGAATGCAAGAAATCTTGTCCTGTCGTTCGCACCGGCAAGCTGTGCATCGAAGTCACTCCCGAGTCGAAAATCGCCTACATCTCCGAGCGGCTCTGTATCGGCTGTGGAATTTGCCCCAAGAAATGCCCTTTTGGTGCCATCCACATCATCAACCTTCCGACAAACCTGGAGACCCAAGTCACCCATCGTTACTCGGCAAACAGCTTCAAGTTGCACCGACTGCCGATGCCGCGTCCGGGGCAGGTTCTCGGTTTAGTGGGAACCAACGGGATTGGAAAGAGTACCGCGCTGAAGATCCTCAGCGGCAAGCTGAAGCCCAATCTGGGCAGATATGATAACCCACCGGATTGGGAGGAGATCTTGAGATATTTCCGTGGTTCCGAGTTGCAGAGTCAGACTCCCCGCCGTGGTGTTGGAGCAGGCACTGATGTGGAACAGACTACTTCACCAAGGTCCTTGAAGACAATCTCAAGGCCATTGTCAAGCCGCAATATGTCGATCAACTCCCACGAGCCATCAAAGGCTCGGTGAAGACGGTCAAGCCTCTAGTGGAAGCAAAGTCCGAGCTTGGCAATCTCGAGCACATCATGGATGTGCTGGGTACGTCTGAGATTGTGGTGGGCCGCAATAAGAACGTGCGCTGACGGTTGCAGAACTCCATGCCGTGCAAGACCGTGAGATTGGGCTTCTCTCTGGTGGAGAACTCCAACGATTCGCCATTGCCCTGGTTTGTGTGCAGAAAGCCGACGTGTACATGTTTGACGAGCCGTCATCGTATTTGGATGTCAAACAGCGTCTGAGCGCTGCTCGAACGATCCGAGAGCTGCTCCGGCCGGATGACTATGTCGTGGTTGTCGAGCACGATCTGTCCGTGCTGGATTATCTGTCCGATTTCATCTGTGTCTTGTACGGCAAGCCCGCCGTCTATGGAGTGGTGACGCTGCCGGCCTCAGTTCGTGAAGGTATCAATATTTTCCTTGACGGGAACATCCCGACAGAGAACCTGCGATTCCGTGAAGAGAGCTTGACCTTCCGTCTGACCGAAGCCGGTGAAGACTACATGGTGGACAAAGCGCGGGCCTTTGAATACCCTCCTATGGAGAAGACGCTAGGCTCTTTCCACTTGTCGATTGAAGGGGGGAAATTCACCGACTCGGAGATCATTGTCATGATGGGTGAGAACGGCACCGGCAAAACGACGTTTTGCAAACTGCTGGCCGGTGTCGAGAAGCCTGATGGCACTCAAAAGGTTCCGCAAATGCACATCTCGATGAAGCCCCAGAAGATCACGCCCAAGTTCCAAGGCACGGTTCGACAACTCTTCTTCAAGCGCATCAAGGCCGCGTTTTTGAATCCGCAGTTTCAGACCGACGTGTACAAGCCTCTCAAGATGGATGATTTCATTGACCAGGAAGTCCAGAACCTGTCCGGTGGTGAATTGCAACGTGTCGCCATTGTCCTCGCGCTTGGCCTTCCCGCCGATATTTACCTCATCGATGAGCCGTCAGCCTACCTGGACTCGGAGCAGCGTATCGTTACCGCTCGCGTCATCAAACGCTTCATCATGCACTCCAAGAAGACCGCATTCATCGTGGAGCACGATTTCATCATGGCCACCTACTTGGCGGATCGGGTCATCGTCTTCGACGGCCAGCCGTCCACCCGCGCTCGGGCCAATCCTCCTGAAAGCCTATTGACTGGGTGCAATCGATTCCTGAAGAACCTCGACGTCACCTTCCGACGTGATCCCAACTCCTACCGGCCACGGATCAACAAGTACATGAGTCAGAACGACCAGCAGCAGAAGTTAGAAGGCAACTACTTCTTCCTGGAACAATCGAGTTGAAAAGGGCGTCTTCAAGGGCAACAATGAGAACGAGAGACATGATGATGATCATGACAATCGTGGGAACGATCTCACGCGACTGAAGAGCACGGGTAAAGGTGCTAAGAAGTGCCGAGGCGGTGCCTGGGTTGCAGGGGACGATGAGGCCGAGGCCGGGGAAGACGACGATGAGGAGGATGATCATCGGGTGGCGGCGTCGGTCGACCTCCTGCGCTCTCAAGTGGTTATGGTCCGGTAATGGTGCCTTGTGATGAATGCATCAAATTGCGAAAGAGAGGCTCCAGCCACGACGAGTCCGAGTCAAGTTGGGTGACCGCCGTCGAAGATTGGCCACTTTGGTACGGCCACGTTGGGCACAGCCATTCTGGCTGATATCAGATGAACGAGAGGACGCCAGGACTGACGATTCTGGTGAGTGACAGGTTGAGCACATGAATTTCGAGCTTGCATAGTGCATAGCCCGGCCATCCGAATGGTCGTGGCAAGAAGCTGTTCGCAAGCAGTCCACTCTTTTCAAGCTGGCCGATCAGGCCGTCTGGGTAGTCGGCAAACTCGGCAGCTTCAGTCTCGGTCGAACTGGCCGACGATAATGATAGCATTGAACTCAGACTTGACCGGACAGGGTGATAATAACCTTGTTATCCTTTTGCTACTTCTTGTCGTTGCTGGTTCGGGACTGCTGTCGATACCCCGAAGTGAGGTCACATTTCCAGTCAAGTTTGAAGATGTAGGTCCATACAACAGGGACAGTAGACAGGAGGCAATACTTCTATACAGAAAATCATAGAGGTAGGGGGAACAACAACAAGCAGTCCATTCCAGACACTCGCCTCTGGTTGTAGACATAGATGTGGAGATGATCAAAGTAACCCAAACAACGGCTAAAAGGACAAAATGTAAACCAGGACGGGTGGCAGATTGAGAAAATGCTTGATTAGGAGACCTGCTCAAGTCAAGTTCAAGCTCGAGTGCAAGCGCACAACTACCAGCAGGCCAAAGATTGCCTCAGGACCAGTGTACGGCTGTCATCCACGCATGCCCACTGCATCGACGACCACGCCTGCCGCTATACCAAGCTTGAAAGGATCGAAGACCACCTCGTCCAAAGATACCTGTCCTCAGTGCCATCTCAGGCCACCTCCTTGTCCGTCCGAAGTGTCTGATCACCAACCATCAAGCTCAGGGCCAGCCTCGGCCAGCCTCGTTGTGTACCATGCTCTCTCGACCTTTGGCCGCATTCAGTCCTGCCGTCGAATATCAAACGCTGCCTTCCTTGAAAGCCTCCAAACATCTTCGCAAGCTTCAGACGGAACATGAAGAGTACGCAATGCATTCTCCGTGCAATAAATCAATATGACAGAGTGCAGATCAATCCCAGTGCAGTCAGTGAAGAAGACCGGTTCTGCAAATATTGCGCTCGCTCGCCGTGCCCATTGCTGCTCCGTTTGGCTTCCCGCTCGCAGCAGAATCGAGCATTAAACGAATATAGTTTCTTCCCCGTCCCCCTTCTCGGTGTCAAACTCACTTGTCAAAACATCGTTCTTGTCGGAAAGAGCGTGTGACAAAGGGACTTCAACCCGATCGCCTTTGTATAATTCAGACGCAGCTTCCACAGCTGCTCAAAACGTGCACAGTAAAGGTTCGTCCACCAAACCGAGCCGACCAAGGTCATGCGGCTCAAGGTCGTAAAGTCGTTCATCGATGGAGTAGGGTCGTAAAGAAGGGATCCCAAAACGCCAATTCCATCACTGCTCTCTCTTTCTCTCACCCTCTCTCTGTGTGTCTGTAGTCCGGTGCAGAATCAAGGAATGTCGTGTGGCCAGTCGGATCGGCACTCATCTGCCTGATTTATCCCCCGCTTCGTTCGACTCTCCCCATATAACATACGTCGTCGAACGCCTATATCGTAATAATGTTACATCGATCCAAGACTGAGCAACACTTCAATCGCCGCTCGTTCTTGGGAGTCGTTGACGCCAGCGCCAGAAGGGAAAGTAAGGCCGGGAATGGCGGTGTTTGTGTGAACAGGAAGGGGATTTGATGGCACCAACTGCGGCACATTCGCCGGAGTCTTGGATCGGTGTCGGGGCGCCATCGAGTAGGACGATATCGGCTGGTAGAGTCGACCGCCGCCCGACACGGATCGACCATTGTTTGGGAGAGATCGAGCCCTCAAAGCTTCGGCCCCAATACTGCCCCAGTCCTCTTCGTCAGTAACTTCACCGTCTCCGAGATCGTCATCCAACGGCTCGGGAGCAACGGACGAGACGTAGCCGTCTTCATCTCCGTCATCGAGAGACATCTTGTCGGCCTCGTGCTCCAGCATGTCTTGGTCTTCGTACTCCATTTCTGAGTGAGAGAAGACGGCTGAATTGGCGGTATAACTGGTGCCCAGCTGGTCCGATCCCGTGCGCCAGGATCGCTGACCAGGCACCTGAAGTCCGGCTTGAGAATACGAGGACGGTAAACTGCCGGGCGGAGTGATGGCGGTTCCCTGGCGCTCGCGCGGAGGCTGGCCCTTGACGCGGGCGTCCCATCGGCCCCAGCCGACTTTCTCGAAGATGACATCGCCATCGCGGCCGGCCCCGTCGACGCCACTCATGCCCTTACCCTCGAGCGCGGCGACGACCAGGCGCCGCGCTTTGGCAGAGGTGATACGAGAAAAGCCGGGCACCGAGGTCGTCAGATAGCCCATGATGTGCCGGATGGCCAGGGGCCCATGCGACAGCAAGATGTCGGGCAGGTGGTGCTTTGCCAGCATGCCCGGAGTGATGGCGCCCGCGCTGTCCAGGTCCCCCAGGCTGTCCAAGGCCTCGGCGCTGAGCGCGGTGTGCTGGGGCTTGCCGGTCGCATCCTGAAGGTCGATGTCGGAATCGACCTGAGCGAGTTTGGGCGACAGCGCGCCCTGCGCATAACTGCTTCGGCGACGATGCGGTGGGAGGTTCGGCGAGATCGAGTGCGGAGGAGTGGGCAACATGCCCATGCCGCCGTGCTTCTTGGACGACGCGGCCGGTACAGCAGTGAAGCTGTCCCGACCATGGAGGACGCCGTCGCGTGGCTTGGGTATATCGACGGATGCAGACTTGCCGTTCAGGGCCATACCGAGTGCTGAGATAGGAGCAGGAGCCATTTTCGGGTTGAGATCGTGCGTGCTGGAGGTGCGCAAGATATGAGTCAGCCCGAGTTTGCTTTTGCAGAAACAGTCGATCCGGCCGCCCTGTCGCGTACGGGTCGCTGGAGGAGCAACAGCGCTCGAAATCAGAACGCGATGACTCACGATACGTACCTGGAGCCGGCGCGATATGATAGCTGCGATATGGGAGGCGGATCGGCCAAGTTGCGATTGCGATCGATGAGACCACGGAGGCGACGCTTTGCAAGTACGGAGACCGTGGGGAGAGCCGGACGAGACGACCGAAAGGTGTCTCGCGCTGAAGGTGTATCTTCCCTTGAGATGAGGAAGATGAGGAAGAGGAAGAGAAGAAAACAGGAGCAGGAAGAGGATGGAACAGAGTGGACAATTCGATAAACAAAGCGGGGAATGTGCACCGATGATTGGAAGACGGCACACGGGCGAGGTGCAAGATGGGATGGGCACGCTGGGCGATGATGGTGCTGCCTCCTCTCCCCCACTGCACCACTGGAGCAAGGAGTTCATGCACGCGCGGCTGGGCTCATGGACTCGTGGCCATGGCCAGGCTTAGCTGATGCCCGTGTCCTGGATAGTGGCCTTGATTTGGCGCCGTGGAGGTGGGCAGCAGATCCTGAGGAAGGGTCACCAAGCATCCACCATCCCGACAGCTGACCTTCAAAGGTAATCCTTTTTCCTGTGTGATCAGCAAGCCAAACTGCAACCAAGTCCGAATCCACCCGCGCTACACAACGCCGGGCAGTTGCGGAGCACATATGCGTATCAGCCATGTAGATATGAGTGGACTCATATGAGGACGACAGCATGAAGAGAGAGGACTGACAGGTGTGTACCATGGGGATTGACTCTGGGAGGGATCCTCTATCACGTCTCACCACCTGCGCACTCTCCCAGCAAGCCAGTCATCTCCGCCACCCTCAGGCAGCAATCCGTCAGGTCAGGTCAGCTGGGCAGCCTTGATTCCCCATACGGAGTACATCAAATCCGTCCCGTTATTTCATGCATCACACTCAGCGCCCTGATTCTCGCGATGCCGCCACATATAGACCCACCAGCGATGCCACCCTGCCTCAGTGCCCGCACGTGCACCAGCAACCGGCCAGAACTGACCACAGCAGAATGACTTGGATAATACTGTGGCCGTTCTCCACTACTACCACTGAGACACGAATTCGTGCCGCTCCTTGTTGATCTTCGGCATAGAGATCATTTTCTTTTGGTTTGCTTCGGGATGATCGCAGGGGAATCGTCATCCTCTCCATCTTGTTTCGCCATGACCGCAAGGTCATCTTCATCCTCTACATCTGCACCGCCATGGTTGCAGATAGTCTCAGTCTCGGTCTTCCTCTCGGTACATCTCAGCGGTAGGTCGCCCACGAATCGCGCCCAGGGGCCTGTAGCCTCGTTACCTAATGAGAATATATCTGGCACGACCTCGCCGGACATAGTATACACAGTTCAACCAATAAGGCGCGTCACAACTACCATGAGCTCGTCCACGTCAGTGTCACAGGTCTCTGACCGTGCTCGGACAATCAGACAAGATTGAAACAAGAGTCCACTTGGAACAAAAGATTAATCAATTGTTACGTCGTTATCGCGTCCGGGTATATACATCACAGCCCAGCGTACAGTACATGCAAGCCGAATCTTCAATCGGTCGGCCGTCTTGGAACATTCCGATCGCAGTCAGTATGAGCAAATGCCAACATAGCCCGTCATCCTTCGGCGGTGCCATCAAAAGCTTCTTCACCGCTCGTGATTACATCTCTCGCCTCCGTAGTTGTGTGATTGCTCAACCAGATATTAGCACGTACTGCCCCGGAGGTGCCACTCCATCCGAAGATGACGTCCCCCTCTGCCCCTCACAGAGTCAGTCGCTTACTGTCTCCTTCGGTCGTCGAGTCCCGCGAGGCTCTTTGCACGGCAAACGGCGGCAGCGTCGGCGAGTTGGGCATCGCCTCATCCTCCCAAGTGTCCCGCTTGATGGATCGCAGAGGATAGTGAAATGCTTGCGTCCTTCGCGGTGCCGAACGGGTCCGCGCCAAAGAGCCGCCTTTCTTTCCAGCGGCCACGGTCTGTTCCGTCCGGCTCTCGACATACTCCACGTTTTTCCGCGGCTGAGGTTGCTTGCGCGCAACATCGTCCAGCAGGAACTGGTAGAGCACTTTCGAGAACCGATTTCCGAGTCACCGGGTCGGCGTGCCCAAGTTCAGCCAGGACATGTCGCTGTTGTCCGGAGTGCTGCTTCGAGCCGGAGGCCGGCCAGAGTAGCCACCAGCCTCTTCACGAGGCCGATCAGGGCCAGAACCTTGCCGGGTCGTCGCCGCGGGGGGTTGCAGGTTCTCCAAACCCATCGGGACGTTGCTTCCCCCACTCGGTTTGATCGGCCGTATCGAGAAATTAGGCATGGGGAACGTTGGAATGGACGACTTCTTAGCTCCAGGCATATCGCCCGCGTCGTTTGACCATGATGACCCCCCGGAGGAGGAGGACAACGATGTCGTTGTCGTCGTCGGCTTCGTCGTCGGCGGCGGAGGGAATCCATGCGCGCCGACTCCCGCACTGGGCGGGCGGAGCGGTCGTTGCAGTGGTCCGGACCATGTATTGCCCACGGGCGTCCATGGCGTCTCGTGGATACTGGCCGGAATGCCACTTGAAAAGGCCGCGTCGACTTTCTCATCCTCATAATCATCCGTGTCGTCCTCATCTTCTCTCATACCATCAGACGTCGCCGCGGTACTGACCGAACTTGCACTGGATATCCTGACCTGCAAGCCTTGGGCCACTTGAAGGGCCCGAGAGTCGGCATTGGCCGGTCCATGCTCCAGGCTCGGACTCCCCGCCGCGACCGTTTGGGCTTCCAGCGCGTTGCCAATGCTGTCACGGAGCACGATCTTGGGCGATCTCGTCGACGAGTCCTTGACACCGGAGCCCGGCCAAAGGCCCGTGTTCCCCGGGTTCGTGGAGGACGAGCTTCGAGAAGTATCAGTCGTCCTGTTGGCTCCCACGCCGTCTCCTTGAAAATATTTCCCCCAGCCATCATCGGTCTTGCGCTGAGACGGGTTTCGAGCGGGAGCCGCGGCGGTGGGTACGACAGCGACGCTGGGCGTGGCCTTACCAAGCTCGATGGCCGGTCGTTCGAGGTAGTCCCCCAGGTCGGGCATCATCGGCTTGGAGATCATCAGCGGGCTTTTGTCGCGCTTGAACAAGCCATGGCCAAAACCCATGCCTCCTCCACCATGGCCATCGGGCCTGGCCCGATTGCTCGCGTCCGACGATACCCGCCGGATGAGCCCTTTTTCCACGGGCCGCGCTCCTCCGAACATGGCGGTGGAATCAGCTTGTGGGATGAGAGTGGAGGGCACAGGGCTTCTTCCCATTGGCTGTCCCGCCTGGGACAACGGCTGGAGCCCTCGCTCTTCGAAATCGCCACTCTTTCTCTTGTCATCCCCATAGTCAGTCTGGCCATTTTTCTTTTCCGCCTGAGCACGTTTCTTGTGAAGCGATCTCAACCACAAGAGAAGGACGATGAGGATGGCGGCGGCCCCGCAAATCCCACCGAGAACGGCACCCAAAACGGTGAGTCCGTGGCTTTTGTGGGACGACCCTGAGGAAGCCGAAGACGTCGGCGTGCCGGTCACAGTCGACGTCGGGTTGACTCCGCTGGTAGTTGAAGACGGGGCAGGTTGGTCTCCCAGTAATTGGGTCGCAGCAATCCAAGTATCGCCGGTCTGATTGAAAAAGCCGACCGAGTCGGCCGCGTCTCCGCCGACGAAACTGACGAGGCCGTTGTTGTCGTCCTGGGCCAGTGAAAATCCCGTTCGCGTCGTGGTCGGAGCGGACGACTCGTTGTAGGTGGGATAGTTGCTCAAAATGAGACTTTTCTTGGTCCGCGACCCCCCGGCCGTGGAGACGGATGAAGGACTGGCCGTGGTCGCACTCCCTCCCGCCGTCTCGCCGAACGAGGCTGCCAGTCCGCCAGGGTTGAGCAGGACATGTGTGGTGACGGTATTGGGTGATTGATCCAGTTCAAAGGTTTGCAGAATCTTGCTGCCATCGTCCAGCGTCAACAAGGCGCACTGCGCACCAGACGGGTCGGGGAGAGCATTGGGCAAGGCCAGGCCCAGATCTTGCCAGCCGTCGGCGGGACCAAAGGTAAAGATATTGACGTTGGTTGAACTTCCACCCACCATCAGGGCACGATCTTCACTCCACGAAAGCATGAACGGCTGGATCACTGGCGGAGCCGAGGAGCTGTATGCTTGGACCTGATACGGCGGGTACATTTCCAGCAAGAACGTTTCCGACGACAGACCCGTATCCCCATTTTGAGACCCCCCATACACCACAATGGCGGAGGATGCATTCATGTAGGCGGTACCATGGTATTGCCTGTGCTGGGTCACTGGCACCACGGGGGTAATCGTTTGCCACGCTCGGTCCAATATCGAGTAACGTTGAAGGCCAGGGTATGTAGAAGACGAGTCATTGGCCACGCCTCCAACGACATACAGGGCGGGTTTGGTGTTGTCGCCGTCGATGCCGCCCTTGACACAGGTCGCGCCGACCACTGATATCCCATTTTGTTCTTCTTGCCATTGGGCCCCCTCGGTCAGCTGGAGGATCTGAAACGCATCGGGGGAATAGACGTAGAGAACGCCGTCGTGGAGGATGGAACAATGGTCCTTGAGTGCCACGGGCGGTGAGGGTGCAGGCATTATCTCCGAGTTCGATCGTCTCCGCTTCGAAAACGATGCGGCCTCTCTTTTTCAATAAGACCCACGCATTATCAGATCACCCAAGACGATCCCAAGCTCTGTGGGGGAGGTAAGAGATGGTGGGAGAGAGCGGGAGAGTCAACAGGTCCAGCGGGCGGATGACCGAAGGGATACACCTCTGGGCGTTTAGAGGGGCAATGAAGTTGGCGGCAGTGAATGGTTGCTGTGCAGTCACCACGACCCGACACCTGGCGATTTGAACTGACTCGATCTTTGGGATGGGAGGAACTGGTCTGGTCCTTGCTTCCAGCGCGTGCTGAAGTCGCGTTCCTCGAGCGACAAAGAGCCCCTCGAGTTGACGTGAAACGGCGTGAGCTCGGACCCTCACAGGAATATCAGAAAGCTGAATCACGCGTTGAATGCAGTGTCCAGACCGCCAGACTGCCAGACCGTGAACAGACCGGCCGGCCAATATGGAAGCGAACAGGACAAATGTGGCCGACGCCGGTCTACGGTGAGGTGCACAAAGTCGAATTCGAGGATCTCTGAAGTGAAGAAAGGCCAACAGGACTGAGTGATCAACTTCTCAGGGTGAATAGTGGCAAAGAGCGTCGCGACGCTGCAAGCAGGCGGCGGAATGAGAGGTTCGTTTGACCAGGAGACGGGAGGAGTAGTCGCCTCGACGAGGAGGTCCTCTCCTAGAATGGCGGTCGATGTCCGAAAGTGGGTCAGTTGGGTGTTGTCTGATCTGCTACCCTCGGAACCGACGATTGCAAGGATGGGCGATAGAGGATTAATTCTCCGGCCGACGTTCTGTTGACGTCGGTACTGCAGGTGATGTCGAGAGCGCTGGCAGCAGTCGACGAAGAGGAGGGAGGTGATGGTCACGAAGCAGACAGAAGGGGAGAAGCGCAGTCGGAGAGCTACAGCGGAGCAGAAGCAGCAAAGTGGGACAAAGGGCGGCAGAGGTGCAGACAGACAGAAAACTGCCAATCCAGGAGGAGCAGGAGCTTCTACAAGTCCGGCGCAACGAATGCTTCACCGATCCTCGGGGGCATCGACTTTGCGGAGATGAGGCTGGTCTTCGCCGCTGACTGACCACACCACACCGCCATCGTTTCCCGCCTACTGTGATGGTGACGCAGTCCCTACAATGTGCTTGGTCTGCTGATTCACCTGGGCGCTTTGAGCGATGGATTTGTTTCATGGGCTTGCGTCGTCGACCGGGCAGCGCTAAAAATATCCACTTGCGCAGGAACGCCAGTAACACCAATCACCCCGTTCGTCCAGTACCGCCCATCAGGGGCTTCGGTTCCCTTCAAGACCCACGTTCCCCCGGGCGGCCAAGCAGGAACCGTCGCGGTTATGGTTACAGGGGGACGGAATCGTCTTCATTGGCACATGGCGAGGTGGATCGCGGACGGACACCGCGCTGGCCTCGACAGAATATCTCCGATCATTGGGTCATCCCGCCGTTGGAGCTTTGGAGAAGGGTTCTGAGCGAGAAACGACGGCCACCTCCAGGTCAGGTTCCAAGGACAGATGGTCAGCAACGAACCAACTCCCAGACCAGCATTTCTTCGGGACGTCCCTCCGAATGCGAGCCAGATCTTAATTTCCACTACGCCGTCTGCCAATCTTGCTTTACGACCGTGTCCTCCGCCACCGCGTCATCACCTTTCTCTCCAAAAGGCCCAGGCTTCCTCCCCTGAAAAAGCGACGGCGGTGGCCCCACGGCTGCCAATCGCGGACCCTACGACCGGGGAGGAAATAATAAAAAGGGGAGCACCGCAACAGTCATTATATCTGTAGATGGTCTGCAAAAGGATGACAGGATTATGATTGGTCCAGCAGGCTATGTCAGTGGACAAGATTCTCACCGTTATTGGTCGTGCCCTGCTCCTGTTGCTGGGCTTTCCATTGATGGGCCATGGCCAACAGCCTCGACATCTTGGCCGCACTCTCATCATCGGCCGGGAAGACGAAGTCGATGTACTCTTCAAACCGGTCTTCCCCGATCTTTCTCCTTTTCTTGACTTTGCGTGGCATTTGCTTCTCGATCTTTTCCATGTCGTCGGCGGTGCCGTGCGTCTGTTCGAAGGACCGCCACGCGCTCAGGAGATCCGCTCGTTCTTCCTTCATCTCCTTGGACTTGAACAGGTCGTGCGCCCGCTGGAACACTTTGCGGGCGCGGTCCTTGGCTTCCTCGCTCACCGTCGTCTGCTCTCCCTCCGGGGCTTCAGCCTCGTTGGGATCAGGCACGTTGATCTCGAATCGCGCGTAGTTGATCCACACCTTGACGTGGTCCGTTTTGCGAAGCAGGCGCTCGTACAGCGCTCGCGCCCGGTCGTACTCCTCTTCGTACTCCTCGAAGTCGATGTAGGTCTTCCACACGAGCTCCGGCATGTCGAGTGTCGTTTGCTCGATGCCCAACTCGTATATCGCTCGGGCGCGATCCAGATCATCGAGCCCACGTTCCAACTCGGCAAACTGAATCCAGGCCTGGCTGTTGGACGGGTTCCATTCGATCTGCTTCTCAAAGAGCGTGCGGCACCGCACAAACTCGAACAACTGCTTCTCCAGCTCAATGTATCCTCGGAACAGCTTGTCTTTGGGACACATTCCGATGGCCTGGCCCAGAGTCTTTCGCGCGGCCTGCAGCTGCAATTGCCGCACCTCAAATTGTGCCTTCATCAGCCAGATTTTGGCAAAGGTCCACCGTTTGTGCGGGATCAGCTTCAGGCATTCTTGGTATATCTGCCGGGCGCGGTCGACATCTTTGTTCGTCACTTCCTCCCAAATGGCGTAAAAGATCCACAGGTAGATGTATCGGCGCCAATGCCGCTTCTCCTGCGACGGCGGCACCTGCGCGATCGCCCTCTCATACACATCTCGGACCCGCTCCACGTCGCCGCCGGTCTCCTCCAGTCGGGCGTAGTCGAACCAGAGGTCGTAGTTCCTGGGGTTGTCCTTTAGTTGATCCTCGTATTGGACCCGTCGCTTCGCCAGAATGACGTCCTCGACGCCGTCGCGGTTGCCAAACTGCTTCTCAAACTGCGTATATGCCTTGTGCAGGGCGGTCGAGCGAGAGCGTGGCAGTCGGTCCAGAGCATATTTGTAGATGGCCCGGGCCCTTTCGTACTCTTTGAGCTTGGCCTCGTATCGAGCATAAGCGATGAAGAGCTTTTCGTCCATGAAATCGTCCCCCAGAGTCTCAATGGCCACACCGTAGACGTCCCGGACCAGTTGACTCGTCCCGTTCTCTTCTTCGAATTTGGCCCAGCGGATCCAATTTCGCGCTTCCGGATGCACGATGGTGAACCGTTCAAAGATGGCCCGGGCCCGGTCGTACTCGCCATATCGCTTCTCGAGCTTGATATACGCCATCCAGGCCGCCTCGTCCGGCTCCCAGCTCATCCACCGCTCAAAGGCCTGCCGGGTACCGGCCACATTGCCCAGGGTTTCCTCCATATACACATATTTGTACCACAGCTTGTCGACCCGAGGCAATATCGTGACGGCGCGGTCCAGCAGATTCCGGGCATGGTTGATATTTCGCGTCTTCATCTCCGCCTCGATATATCGGATCCATAGCACGACACTGGTGCTGTCCACGTCCAACGCTCGTTCAAAGATCGACCGGGCCCGTCGGTATTCTTTCTGCTCGAGTTCCCACTGTGCATAGCGCATCCAGTTGTTCATATTAATTCTATTCCGGCGGACATAGTCTTCGAACTCCTTCCGCTTGCGCCCTTGATATTCATGGAGTTCTTCGAGGTCGGCGAAACGCTGCGTGGGTGCCTGCAAGCCCGGCTCTTGCCTGTCCACTGCTTCGCGCAGAAGCTGCTCCGCAGAGATCTGTATCGGCGCGGGCGCCTTGTTCTTGACCCGGGGGGGTCCCCGCGACGAGTCCATGACGGATCGGTCGGTTCAAAACCGAATAAACGAAGAGTCTGCGTCGATGGCGCCCGGGTAGTGGCAAGAAGCGCTTCCGAATCAGCGCGATCTGAGAAGGCTGAGAGGCCTTTGATCTTCCGCTACTTGTCGCAGAAATGGTGCAAGTCGTGGATATGGCAGATTCGGAGGATTTTGTTCAGCCAAAAGTCTTGAGGCGATGTGACGTTTGCCGCCAAGACCACTTTTGGTCGTCCTCCAACACGGCAATAGTTCTGCTCAGGCTTCCTTGCCGGTCTGTCCGCGGTATATCGCCCTCAGATCGACCACTATCTCTATCCTTCAGCCTCGTCCACCATGGCTACTCTCGCGGACGAGCTTCTGAACGACTTTGAGGACTCTGGGTCTGACAACGAGGACCATGTCGATGTCCTCCACCAGGACGGCGATGATTCTGACCAGATGCACCGGAATGGTCTACCAGATACCCGGCGGAGTCAGTCTCCGGTCACGGAGCTGTATCGGGATGAAGATGAGGCTGAAGAGGTCGAAGAAGAGGAAGCAGAACTTGCCGTGCCAGATACGGCCGCCGCAACAGATACAGTGGACGATGAGGAAGACACCAAAGCAAAGGTTGAGAAGATGAAGCTGGGAGGGGTGAGTGACGTGCGGAATGTAGCAGGCTTGATGAGGACTTTGCAACCAATTCTAGAGGTAAGAGACCACTATCTTCTCAAAAGCCCCTCTGGTTCACACACACGGCGATGCAGTCCTGACCGCTCGTCCTCCCACCAGAAAATAGCATATTACCAAAGCATCCCCGCCGAGAAACGCACGACCAACGTCGGATCGATCGAAGATAACCCAGAGTACAAGCTTTTGACGCAGTCGAATTCGCTCTCCACCCAAATCGACAGTGAAATCATTCTCGTCCACAAATTTATCCGAGACCACTATTCCACGCGCTTCCCCGAGCTCGAGACGCTGATCACCAACCCTCTCGATTATGCCAAAACCGTGGCGATTCTCAAGAATGGGCCTCTCGATAACATCAAGGCTTTGGCGGGGTCTGCCGATAATCTGGTCGGGGCTCCCCTTCGATCCATTCTCGATGGGCCGACCTTGATGGTGGTCACCGTAGAGGGAACAACCACCAGAGGTCATGAGATGAGCGAGGCAGAGCTCCAGACCACGTTGCGGGCGTGTGAGATGACGTTGCAATTGGATAAAGCGAAGAAGGTCCTGACCGAATACGTGCAATCGAGGATGAACATTTTCGCGCCAAATTTGACGACATTAATTGGCTCGCTGACCGCCGCCCAACTTCTCAACTTCGCAGGCGGTCTGAAAGGCCTGGCGAAGACACCGGATCGGAACGTGCCCGCGATGGGTTCCAAAAAGCAAAAGCAGAGTGGTCTTGCTACGAACGTCGGCATTCGACAGCAAGGTTTCTTGTACTACTCCCCACTGATTCAGAGTATTCCGAACGATCTCAAGATCCAGGCCATGCGAATCGTCTCGGGGAAACTTGTTCTCGCGGCCCGTGTCGACAGCGTCCACCAGGCGCCCGACGGGTCCACCGGTGAACAGCTCCGGGATGAGTGTCTGAAGAGACTGGACAAGCTTACCGAACCCGCGCCCAACAGAGGGGCACGTGCTCTCCCCGCTCCCGACGATAAGCCGAGTCGCAAGCGTGGTGGAAGAAGAGCACGAAAAGCCAAAGAGGCGGTGGCCATGACCGAACTGAGGAAGCAACAAAATAGGATGGCGTTTGGCAAGGAGGAGAAGGAGGTCGGTTACGGCACGGGAGATGGCACCAAGGGCCTCGGAATGATCGGTCAGCAAAACGATGGCAGAATCCGGGCCACACAGATCGACCGCCGGACCATGGCCAAATTGAGCAAAAAGAATCCAGGATGGGGCGGTTCTGGTACGGCGACGAGTCTCAACAGTGGTATGACGACCTCCCTGAAGGGCTTTGGCTCGGCGATCGGTGGTAATGCGACGGCGCTGAGGGCGCAGGGTCTTCGCACCAGCGGCGTGGGGGCGGGCACCGCAAGTTCCATTGCCTTTACGCCCGTGCAAGGCTTAGAACTGGTCGACCCGAAGATACAGGCCGAGCTGAAGAGGAAGCGCGAGGCAGAAAACGCCGGATACTTTTCCAGCGGCACCTTTACCCAAGTCAATGCCGGAAGGACAGATGGCAGCTTCAAAGTGCCTCAGTTACCTGCTGCAAAGAAAGTCAACATGGGGCCCCCTCCACCACCGAATCAGTCAAGACGCTAGTACTGGATACCTGGTGTTCAGTCACGCTACAAAGTGTTATGAAGATCTGGTCCTGTCACGAACTCCTTATCATGGTCAACGTATACGTCGAGAAACGAGGAGCGTTATGAACGGACCATACGATTTGATATCACCAATGGAGAAAGAATCGTGCCAACCTCGCGGGTCAAGTTACTGCTTGCCGTGGGAAATCATGTATGTCTTCTAATTTGGCCCTTGGGAATTTCCCGCTTCCTGCCTCATTTGCTCACATTTGGCTTTCTCAGACCGAAGAACAAGACTGACACCCGATTGATCCTCCCAACTACTGGGGCGCCAATTGCCAAAGGGTAACACTCTCAAACGAGTTGCACGCCTTTATGCAAACATCTCATCACTCTCCAATCCTCGTGACATTGCATCTCTGGCAATGGTGACAGTTGTGCTACTCTTCGGCAGTTCACACCGATTGCCTTAAGTCGTTGCTGGGCTATTGTCCATCTCTACTTATTTTGATGTAGAGCGGCCTGGCTCGTTCAAGGACGCCAGAGCTCGACAATAAACAAGGACTTCGACGGGACTTGACCTGGGAACCATTCACGTCAACACCTGGAATACGGACGGGAATGGCTTGCCGACTCTTTGACGCTCTCCATCGATGCGAACAACAAATGTGTCGTTGGTTGACGATGCTCGGGTCGCAAAAGCTTCTTCAGATTGACCCTGAAGACTGGCAAACTCTGTGAGGGTTCAAACTTTGCCTGGCCGCCGGTCATTGCAGGGAAGTCGCCAATCTGCCGTATCGCCACTCAGATCTGGTCATTTCCAGAAGGCACCTGAATAGTAAGGTCAATCCGGCCGATGCAACTGGCGCGAAAGCATGTAGAGATATATCCTTATCCGACAGCTGCGGAGAGGCCGTCCACCACGGACGCCTCCACATACCCTGTCTCAATGTTACCAAATCGACCAGGGCGCAATCATTGTTTGAGCCTGGCTATGCATGATATAATCTCACAACTTGCCAATCCCATTGAAACTCATGATATCACGTAACAATGGGTTGTCGCAATTACGACAGTGCCACCACAGAGGTACAGCTTAGGAGGGGATCTATTTACAACTCATCTACCTCATTGCCTCTGGGGCGCAAGTCGGGAATATGCAGAGACGTGATACCACAAAATTTCGGTCGCAAGAGAAGCCCCGAGTTTCAGCTCACTCTTGGATCATTCTGCACTCTCCGTGCTGCTGTGTGTATGGGGTGGGCGTGTGGAAGCCACAGACCATAAAGAGATGCATTGGCACCCAAAAGGAGGCAAGGAATCAGACTCCAAGACGGAAGCTTCCAGCTATTTCAAAGATCTCTGTTATAACCATGCATGGCTGTTGCTGACAGATCTGCTGTTTCTGGCTTCCTGTTTCATACCTTTGACAGCAGGAGCTTCACATGTTTAGGTAGGAGAGGCCCGGTATCTTCCTCGAATTTTGCTGCCCAACAGTGAGGCAAGTAGCCCTTGTAGTCACAACAGGAAAGAAACCTATTCCAGTCCTGAGTCCATCGTCTAAGGACTGCCAGGGGAAAGCACCACCGTCTGCTACTCAACCTATGATGCTCTACCTGAGTCTTGCAGGGCCCATAGGATGGCCAAGGCGGACAAGGAGATAGCAAGGTGAGAGGCAAGTCATGCATATGGTTGCTATGAGTATGAGCACCGTCATTATTCGCTAGTATTCGGTAAGAAGCTTTGGACCCTCCCGCTAGTTCACAGCGATCTTCACACTTTGCTGGACGGGTCCATGTGAATTGGCTGAGAGGAAACCAGACTGTGCATCAATCTTGTAGTACATGTATTTGACCATTACATACAATATGCCGACGAAGAAAGCCATGGAGAAATAAAAATGAAACGTAAAATCGGGTATCCCATCACATCATATCTCATCACGGAGGACTTCTAGATATCTGTTTTCAGCCCTCCTCCGTTTGTATTTCCCTGTTCCTTATGTGGCCTTCCCCTGTTGGTTCTTCCTCATCAAAACCACAACTTTTGACTGTCACATCTTGGCTGGGCAATCACCACGACATCTGCAGGCTGGAGTCGAAGCCCATGTCGACAGGACCAGAGACAGTCGATCAGTCAGCAAGCCGCATTGCTTTCGTCTACACATACGTGCAGAGTATTCATGCCACCTCAGGCCATGCATAGCTCCCTCACTCCCTTTCCTCCTCCTGTGGCCGCTCTGATAGATGCCAGCCTGCAATATCTGCAAATGACATTCCGCTCCGTGGCAATCCAACGGTGGGTTGTCCAAGAGGAGAAGACTCCGAGGACCAACGCTCTACCTATTGCCACCACGCACGTCCTGGATCAGGTGTGGGCGAATGTGGAGCAGACCTGACCTGTGTGGCAAGGGCGGACATGTTGGTTGAGCCAGTTCACGTTCACCAGTTCGAGTTGAAATCACCATCTTGGTCCTGTCACCCGGGGGCCCGCTGTCGATGGACTACCGCGGTGTGGAGTGGAAGAAGAGTCTTCGGCCTCCGCGCGCGTCCTCGGAGCCGTGTGATCTTGGGCGGACGGACAACACGTACGGCCTGGGTCGCCAATGCCATCATTGATAATGTACTGAGCAAGATGCCCTGAAGGAACTGGTCAGACCCGAAACCCTGGCCTGACACCAGGACACAGAACACAAGGTCCAATGCGATGCCACCGAAGATGATGAAAGAAGGCCAACCAATGTCGACGGGCATATTCGGGAATGCTGAGTGGAAAAAGTGTTTCCAAAACTGGCATTGAAACAATGCTCCAGCGACCAGAGTGGAAACAATCCAGTGTGGGGTGGCACGAGGGTCTCCGGCTATTAGAGAAGCGAAGGCGCCGACGATTGAGAGCGCACCATAAGTCTCAAGCTGGCCCTGATGTGTCTTGCGCCATGCCATGACATGCAGCCCTCCCCAGAATGTGACGGGTAGGAATGAGGATGCGCCTGCTTCGATCAGGATCGTGACCAAATGGATAGCAAGTTGTTGCCAGTCTTTGATCCCGTCGTGAGTAGGGATTCCAAGAGGATAAGAGGTGTTTTGCGCGGCCGCTGTGGGTATGGAAACGCTAGAGAATACCAGTATGTACAGTGTTGAAGTGCTGGATGTACATCTGAAAGTGGATGGTCGTATAGGGAGTCGCTGAGCGACCGACAGGATGTTGAGAGTGAACGAGGCGAGAGAGGCATCCGTGACCCCAGGAAACCCTCGGACGGTGGAGTGAAGGTCTTTGCTCTGCCCAGGGAGACAATTCACACGACCGCCAACAGACCCGGGTGGCCTCTTCCTTGTGTGCGCAAGTAATGAGCGGATTCCATGAAGCCATAGATGGGTGATTGTGGTGTAGATGGACATCAAGATCTTTGACGTAGACAAGACCGTAATCTTCTGGGTGCCGACAAAACTCTGGCGTAATATGGAGAAAGGTGTACTCCAAATACCCCACAGCTCTTCTTTATGCTCGTCGGAGTGCCATTGAGCACGCTGTCTCGTGTGTCTCGTTTGACCCAAGACGGACATGCCGAAGGGTTCTACCACCTCTTGGATTGTTTGCTTCCGGTGGATATCCATGTGACTGGCATTTAGCGAGTCGAAGGTGGTGCCACCACCGGCGGCCAGGTCGAGGTCAGATTTTGCGGCTCGATTGGTACATATGATTGTCTGCCATGAGAGATGTTCGTTAGAACGCGCAACCATGGACTGCTTCGACAAGGTCAGGCCAATGGAACATTTAGCCAGGGACACCCCATAGCCATCTGTTCAAGGGCAAAGAACTGAAATTCGCGAACACACCTGGTCAGGACCTTTCTGCTGTTCAATGGACATCGATCCGTACTGCCTTCGCTTTGCCTTGGCAATCTCAAAAGATGGCCGCATGCCAGAAAACCAAACTTTTTGAACGTGGATGTCTAGTTGTTGATCCAAACTTTTCATTGCAAGACAATAACGCAGAAACATTGTCCCACCAATGCAAACACAGGCTCGAGAACCATAGAAATGGACTCAAGAGGCAAAGAGGAATAAGTAGCGCCGTGGAGTTGCAAGCTGAAGACGCCCAGGCAACAAGGCTCTCATGGCAAGCGAACGTGTAAAACTGCTTCACTTGGGCAGCTCTGAGGGGTTGGGCCGCCAGGCCAGCGTGTCCACCATCCTGCCTGATCAGGCGTCTCATTGCTGCCCAAGCCTCTCATCCAGTGGGTGGTGGTCTGCGAATCCGGCCGCAACGTGGTTAAATATCATCAACAACCCCCGGTGGGGTGTCCGCGATGTATTCTGGACACTTTCAACACACTGTCATCACAACGTCCAGACCCCGGAGCTGCATGACACAAGATTTGCGAGCCAGGACGTTGCTTTGAGTCCGGGGATGGTGAACAGGGTCTTCCGAGCAAGAACAAAGTGCAGCTATCTCATGACCACTCACTACCTTGATGATTCTGCCGCGTCGGACCTCTCTCAGCGCCTTCACTGGACCGGCCATAAAGATCTTGTTGTTCTCTCTTGCTGGGGCAAGTGCAGAGGTCATGAGCTGTTATGACCCTGCCAAAGCACCCGCTCAGCATCGAACACCATCTAACCATGTCCTCAGTCACTTTTTCGGAAGTTTGAGAGAGTTTGACATCAGAGAACTCGCCGATGAGTGGAGTGTAAGTGTGGTGCGGGGCGCATTGGTGATTGTGGCACCCATTAATAAGGAGCAGGTCAAATTAAGCACCGACCCTGGGCCAGGAACTTTTGCCGCCGCCTGCGCTATCTATGGCTACTCCCTTCTTTATCTTGCCCAGAATTCAGCCCGACATCGATACCAATTCAGGCTCCTGTTTCTTGGAGGCTGCATCGGCCTGGCGCTCGGACTCGCTCTCCACCCAGCAGATCATACTCTAACGCGCGCCCTCGCATCGTACACCCCCTGGATTGTGTTGCTTGCACAATTTCTAAGCATGCTCACTGGGATTGTCATCGACCGAGCCAGGTGCTCTTGCGAGGGATCAGGATTCCATCATACCGACAAAGTTTGAAGTTCACGTACGAGTTGGTTTGAATATACAGCACGCAACAGGCGTCTAACTCGGGTCACGTCCTAACTTCTGAGAACTCAGCTTACTCACCGAGGTGTTGACGTTCATCAACATTTCGATTCTGACGGCGCAAATTCAAGCAGCCTTGGAAGTTGAGCTGACCAGGAAAGCTTGGGATTTATCATTAGAGAGGCAAAAGGCCGGCCCGTCCTATCCACTCCACCAAGCGTCGCCAGCTCAAATACTCAACTTTAAAAAGTGTTCTTCTCGCTTGTGTGAGGCGGAGTGATGTGCTTTTATTTGGCAAGGTCTAGCACCATAATTAACCCCTCTGTCAGTCGTCATAGCTCAATAATAATGCATGCTTGCGACTATAACAGCGAATCACTTTTCCCTTCGTCCTCGTATCATACGAATGACAAACTGATGACAGAGTGGAAGCTGAACGTGACCAGATAGCTGGTCATGAGCCTACGAATTGACTTCAATTTATGGCATCTCGTCCATTGGCCGATCGACCTACTAACTACTGACCCAACCACCTTCAATCAACGAGCCTGTAAATGTTCAATGACCGTGCTGGGAAAAAGAAAGGCAAACATTCTCGGCCGGCTTTCCACTTCGCCTGTGATGGAATATGCACGATTCAACGTCGAATGCATGTGAATGGATTATGTTGATCCGTCATGTCGCTAGACAAAACAAGACGTGACACTCTACTGCTCCTCCTCCAGTGCAGCCTCTTCTTCACCATACTCCTCCTCGCCCTCGGAGATGCTGGCGTCCTGGTATTGCTGATACTCAGACACAAGATCGTTCATGTTGGACTCAGCTTCGGTAAACTCCATCTCATCCATCCCCTCGCCGGTGTACCAGTGCAAGAAGGCCTTTCGCCGGAACATGGCGGTGAACTGGTCACCCACTCGCTTGAAGAGCTCTTGGATGGAAGTCGAGTTGCCGACAAAGGTCGATGACATCTTCAAACCGCGCGGTGGGATCGAGCACAGGGCGGTCTGCACGTTGTTGGGGATCCACTCGACAAAGTAGCTGCTATTCTTGCTCTGGACGTTGCGCATCTGATCCTCAACCTCCTTCATGCTGACCTTGCCGCGGAAGATGGCAGAGCAAGTCAGATAGCGACCACTTCGGAAGTCAGAGGCCGCCATCATGTTCTTCGGGTCAAACATTTGCTGAGTGAGCTCGGGCACGGTGACCGCGCGGAACGAGTAAGCGCCACGACTGGTGAGAGGCGCAAAGCCCACCATGAAGAAGTGGAGCCGAGGGAATGGCACCATGTTGACGGCCAGTTTTCGGAGGTCCGAGTTGAGCTGACCAGGGAAACGCAAGCACGTGGTGACACCGGACATGACGGCCGACACCAGGTGATTCAGATCGCCGTAAGACGGGTTGGACAGCTTGAGAGTGCGCATGCAAATGTCGTAGAGAGCCTAGCGAGGGAGCGTCAACAGAGAAGGACAGAAGAATGACGAGGCTTACCTCGTTGTCAATGCAAAAGGTCTCATCCGAGTTCTCGACCAACTGGTGCACCGACAGAGTGGCGTTGTACGGCTCCACCACGGTGTCGGACACCTTGGGGGATGGTACCACCGAGAAGGTGGCCATCATCCGGTCGGGGAATTCTTCGCGGATCTTGGAGATCAGGAGCGTACCCATGCCCGCACCCGTACCACCGCCGAGGGAGTGTGTGATCTGGAAGCCCTGAAGGCAGTCGCAGCTCTCGGCTTCACGACGGACGACATCGAGAACTTGGTCGACCAGTTCGGCGCCCTCGGTGTAGTGACCCTTGGCCCAGTTGTTACCTGAATAAAGGTTATTATGATTTTGGGGGCCCGCGGGGCAGATCTTGCTCTTACCAGCACCGCTCTGGCCGAAGACGAAGTTATCAGGACGGAAAAGCTGGCCGAACGGACCAGCACGAACCGCGTCCATGGTACCGGGTTCGAGGTCCACGAGGACAGCACGAGGAACATATTTGTTGCCAGACGCCTACCGAGAAGATTAGGGAGTCCACCGGCAGACCAAGATCGACGACATACCTCATTGAAGTAGACATTCATTCGCTCCAGCTGGAGGTCTGACGTGCCATTGTAGCTGCCAGTCGTCAGCGATGCAGAGAATATTGGGATGCGATTGTGCTTACACTCCGGAGCCATCGAGGCCATGCTCGCCGGAAATGACTTGCCTGTGGCAGGTTAGGAAGGTCTTTGGGCGTGGCGATGTCTGCCTACCAGAAAGCGGCGCCGATTTGATTGCCCTATTTCCCGTCAGTCGAGGCTTGTAGGGAAAGGATCGAGAGGTACATACACACTGGCCAGTTTGCAGGTGAACCTGTTCAAGGCCAAGTCAGTAAGTGGTCGCGATGAGCTTCAAGGTGGGGTCGCGGCCAGGGGTAAGAGGAAAGACGCGTGATCCAGGCAGAATAGCTTACGATTTCACGCATATTGGCGGCTGAAAGGAGTCGTCCGAGGTGAAGATGGGATCGAAGGGAATATAAAGGAGCCAAGCTACAACAAGGATGTCGGAGTGGTGCAAGAGGTGATGTTGGGGAGAGGTGCAGGCAATTGTGGGAGAAATGGAATCAACAAAGGACCAGTGCCAAGGACCGCGATTGGCGGTGTAGCACAGGATCCCTGAAGTGCACGTGACCAGACGCGTGACAGGTCTAAGGTTGCCAACCAGCACCACACCACTAAGCAAGCTTGCTCTTGGAGTCCTTCACACTGTCGACTTTGTTTCATTGGCACTTATCTGCCGCGCAATTACAGACTAGACGAGTTCTAGGAGACAGATAGAATGAATGATCACGACCTTGAATTCAAAACCACCGGCAGCGGCGATTGTCCGGCTGCCCCAAGCTTTTGTCTTCCCCAGGCTTACCAAATCACTCTCTGTTTCGTGACATTGTCGTACATTATTGCTGGCTGAGACGATCACATCACATCACCAGGGTCATCTAAACATCATTCGAAGGGTATTGGACTTCGGTCGTCGGCAGGGTCTCTTCCTTGATTGATCTCATGCTCACGAAACGGGAGAGAATGGCTGCGGAGCCAGCCTTGTCATTGGTGCCCGAGGCTCTGGCGCCTCCAAAGGGTTGCTGGCCGACGACGGCTCCTGGAAAGATGGTCAGCAGTCACATGGTCGACGGTGGCATTTATCTCTTACCGGTGCTCTTCGCGTTGATGTAGAAATTGCCGGCCGCGTTCCGCAGAGCGTCCTCGGCATATCTCAGCGCGGCACGATCTTGTGCAAAAACAGCGCCAGTTAATCCATAGTCGGAAGTGCTGTCGACGATCTGACAGATCTTCTCAAACGACTCTGGCTTCGAGTCGTCGTAGACGTAGACGGTCAGAATAGGGCCGAAGAACTCGGTGGTCATGTTCTTGTGCGTGGGATCCTTGGTCACATAGATGGTCGGATGGACAAAGAAGCCCTTGGAGTTGTCGTATTTGCCGCCCGCGATCAGCTGCAGATCCTGATCCTCTTTGGCGGCATCGATGACACCGGCGAGCTTTTTGAAGCTGGCTTCATGGATCACGGGGCCAATGAAGTTGCCAAAGTCCTCGGGGGGCCCGACCTTGAGCTTCTCCGTCTCGGCCACCAGTTGCGATTTGAACTCGTCCCAGACCGACGAGGCGACGTACAGCCGGGAGCAGGCGCTGCACTTCTGACCTTGGTATTCGAATGCGCCGCGCACAGTTTGCACCACGGCATTTCGAATATCGGCCGAGGGGTGCACCAGTCCGAAATTCTTGCCGCCGGTCTCGCCGACGATCCGGGGGTAAGTTTTGTATCTTGCTTCCGCGATGCCTTGGCCAATCTGACCGTAGAGTTTGCGGAACACGGCCGTGGAACCGGTATAATGTAAGGCGGCGAACTGCTTGTGAGCCAACACGGTCCGTGTGACCTCTTCGGCGTCGCCGGGGAGGAATTGGATCACTCCTGCAGGGAGGCCGGCTTCGGTCAGGATTTGATGGAGCAAGAAGTTGGACGCGATCGCCGACGGACTGGGCTTCCAGATGACCACATTCCCCATCAGCGCTGGCGCACCGGGCAGATTCCCGCCGATGGCGGTGAAGTTGAACGGAGAGATCGCGTAGACAAAACCCTCCAGTGGTCGATACTCCACCCTATTCCAGACACCGGGCGAATTCAAGGGAGGTTGCTGGGCATAAAGCTCCTCCGCGTATCGGACATTGAAGCGCAGAAAGTCTATCAGCTCCGCGGCGGCGTCGATCTCTGCCTGCCACGCATTTTTCCCTTGCCCCAGTATTGTTGCCGCCATAAGCTCATATCGGTATTTCGTGCTGATCAAATCCGCGGCCTTGAGGAAGACGGCGGCGCGATCGGCGAACGGCAAGGACTCCCAGGCAGGCTTTGCGGCCAGCGCGGCCTCAATGGCGTGGTTCACCTCGTCGGCGGACGCATTGGAATACCTCGCGATGGGCGTCGAATGGGCTGATGGGTTGTTCTGTGTGAGGATGGACGCCGTCTGGACCGACTTGCCCGACACCACGAGAGGAATGTCTAACGGAGCCTTCTTCTGCAGCGCAGCGATGGCGGCAGCAAGCGCTTCTCTGTCGGGCGAGCCTTTTACGTAGTGCTTGTTTGGCTCGTTGGAGATATTCGGTACTCTGAATGTGCCGAGCGTCGCCATGGTCGCTGGGCTCGAATGAAATGCGCGGGGCAAAGTCACTGAAGTTGAGGTGACACGAGGAAAAGTCCTTTTGAGGGGTAAAGAGAGGAGATTCCTGAAAGCTACCGACATTTTTCTGAGCAGTCCAAGCACCTGACACAATTTGGACGCACCTACCAGTCCTCGACGTAAGAGCAATCAAGGGCGCTTCCTAGGATATTAGCGGTTTGCGGCGGCATGAAAAAAGCAGGTGGAGAAGTACGAGGTGGGGCGACTGGAAAGTCAGTGTTTTTTCCCAACTCAGGATCAGCGTGAAATGACGAATGGACACCCGCCAGTGCGTTCGCGCAATCTCTGTGTCGTCGCCTCTGCCTCCTTCGATCCCTTGCCCAGGAAACTTGGGGGCCGACATCCTTCACCACAAATCCTTCTGGGTACATCCTCTCATCGCCCGGCACCGGCAATCGAGATAGCATCAACGCTTCCGCGGGCCATATCTGTTCCAGAATGCGGGCTTGACGTTTGTGGGCAACACATCCCATGTGACGATACATCTGCGTCCCGAGGTGTCCGAGTTCCTTTCTGCCATACCGGCCGCGGAAGCGCGAGATACCTCAGCAACCACCGACGCACTTCCATTGCCGCATGAAAGACCATCTGATAGGAAGATGGCGCTTGGTGGAACATCATCGCCTTCCTCAACCTGTCGTCGAGTTGCGCACTTACCACGTTGGTCAGAGCAGTCCGCATGAAAGGTGGGTACATGTTCAGCAAGAGGCTACGTTCTTGCATCGCCGTGTCGTATTATTCTGGTCCGGCACCATGTTTTTCTCCTCGTATTCCTTGGCCCTGTCGTCGAGCTCGCGATAGAATTGTAGGCCGTCTTTCATCTGTCTTCGATCCCGGAAGCACGTCGAACTTGATCTCCCTAGCGTCACCGATGCTCTTGTGGCAGACACCGAAAGCCAGATCTCCAGGTCAGTCAATTGCCTCCATTCTTACCGGTTGATCATTCGACAGGCTGGTTGAGGAAGAGGGAAAGCGTGTAGAGCATCTCATCGTTGCTGATCTTCCTTGCCGGATATGTCCATGCAGGTAACTGAGTCGGGCGAATGCCTCAATACATCTGTCGCTGTGGGGCCGCGCGCCGGAAATATCGCCAATGAGCACGGCCACTCAGCATATCTCTTGCCGACGTTCTTGCTTTGCGACCGCGATTGGTTTTGACCAGCAATTCACTGATCAGGGGATGCCGTAGTGCGGAATAGCGTAACCTGAAGGCCTTTCTCAAACGTGGTGGGAAACACCAGGTCTCTCAAGACCTCTAGGATGTCGTGTGCTTCCTCATCGGTCATGCCCTCATAGGAAGGCCGTGCCCGCGTACCATCTTGTACTTGGCCTGCAACGCTTGAGGCGGCGAAATCGCAAAGCGGAGTACAGGAATGAATACGCCACCAAAACCGGGAGCAGTAGCCCTGGCTGATTGAGACTTGCGACGCTAAGTGAAGAAAGTCGGTTGACTCGGGGCAGACAGATTCTGCATCTTTGGACAGAGGCTGGTCTGCAGTATTGGAACCGATCAATCTTGGGAGGATAGACTTTATTGGAGACCAGTTGGTGGTGGTCAAGCAGAAGTTTCCGGTGTTTGTTCACCTGTAGTTTCAAACTTTAGGCACCTGTGTGACAATTTCAGTCGCCCCACGGTTCAACAGATTTATAGATCCAAGGTATTTACACCTGGGGTCACTGGGAGGTCCGGCCACTGTCGCCCATTGCTCCACATCCAATGTCAGCACTGGTTATGAGGCGGCATTCCTTTCGGGAATGGTCCAGGTCTTGGCCGCCCGCCGCTTTTGACGTCACTATAAGAACTGCCCTCCTATCCTCCGAGGTCGACCTTCTCCTTCATCCTCTCTGCCCTCCTACCCTGCCTCACATGATGCAGCTGGAGCCTTGCACTCTGAGGGCCCCCAAACCCGCCCCGTCTGCGAACGCCTAACCGGCCCTCCAATCACGGACTCTTCCTTTACCACGGTCAGCTCGCTCCGTTTCTGAATGCAAGGATTTCTGGATTCAGTGACGCGGCCATGCCAGTGCCGAGCTGTGGGAATTGGCCCCCGCTCCGACATGCGTGCGCCTTCTTGTTGGTCTCAAGCGGAGTAGGAGAACGGCACCCCGTCTGACGACGGACGCGTCAATACCTCCAATGATCGTCGATGACCGTCTTCAGTGTAACGGTCCAAAGCTATGGAGAGGCGGCGGCGGGGGGATGACAAGCACAAAGAGGAAGGAATCAGTGGGTCGGGCCAATTGCCAGCTTCACAAAAAAGTCCATCCGTCTATACAAGATAAACCTGCACATCCCTCAACAAAATGTCCCTCAACATTTCCGTCCTAGGTCCCTGCACAACGCACAGCGCCATCTTCGCCGCCCTCAGCACCGCCACAATCGTGAACAGTCGCTCACCCTCCTCGAGCATCAACCGCCCCAGCTCATCCAGCACCAGATGCGCCATCTCCTTGATGAGCTGTAAGCCGCCCTCCGCGGCCGAGCGGTCGATATTCCCGAACTCGTACTCGAAGTCGGTCATGAGCTTCTGAACGAGCGCCGGCATTTTCTGCAACAGATTGTTCCGTCCATTGCATATCTCGGGCAGGCGGCCGCAGAAAGAGAGCCAAGAGTCTAGGGACATGAGCTCTGCGAGGGAATCCACGATGACGCTGGTGCTGTTGGTGCGATGAGCATGACCTGGATGTCTCTTTGAGGGGTCCGGATGGAGCAGCTGTATGGGGGGAATCTTGGTCATGAGTGCGTTGAATTTGGCGCACTTATAATCTGCTTTGACGATCATTCCTCCCCTGGCATTGATGGCGTAGCATGGGTATGTGCTTTTGCCTTCGAAAATCCAAGACTCGCAATGGGGCAGTCGTTCGACATACTGCAGAGTTGAGACATTGGTGAAATGGCTCAGAGCTTCTAACATGATAGCAATGGTGCCAAAGCATGTGGACTCGGGGAAATGGTCTTGCCATGGTGTTGCAACGTAACCCGGCAAGACGTCTGCTTGACAGATCCATAACCAACTGACAGCCCCTTTGATCCAGTTCTCTTTCGTAATACTCGTAGATCGTTCACTTGCATCGTCAGCATCATTATGCGAAACACCACTGCCGTCTGGAACGGACTGTGGCGGTCTAAACGGGAAATATTCCTCGTCGTTCCAAGAATTGTCCGGTGAAAATGTAAATTGCGTTGACCCGCGACGTGACGCTGAACGTGGAGGTTCAGGGCCCAGGCTTTGGTATGTCCGTCGGGAAGCATCTAGGAAAGGGGATTCAGTCCCAAAAAGGCGAGGCTTCTCTTGCACTCCAAGTGGTGAAGACGCTGGGCTTCGAACTGATGCCCTTTTTTCTCTCAAATGAAAATGCGACTTTTGCTCGCCAATCTCCGATTCAGGTGCCTCCAGCGGTACAAAGTGTGGATGTTTGTGACCGCTACTTCTTTCGCGACGCCCTCCTTTACGAGGTTCTTCCTCCGAGGATCGCTTAGCGACGCGGACGGGCTTCTCGTCCTCACTTCCAGAAATCCCTGTGGGAGACTCCGACATTCGCAAGTGAGACTCAGAACCAAAGATAGATTCATTGGACCAGTCCCTATTGAGAGAGGCCTCATGAGCGGACGGGATCTCCGATGTCGCCTGAGCTGCCTGTGCGGCAAGATCGACGAAGGCTGGCTTGGGTTGGTCATTGTCCAAAACGTCTTCGTCACCGTGACTTGAACCGCTCTGAAACCGGACGGCAGAGCGTCGTTCTCGTGACGCTGGCTGGGAAGAGGGCTGTGGCGGCGCTGATGGGTGGTTCCGCCGCCCATTATCTGCGTCATCTGTTTCCGACCTGATCTCAACTTGTTCTCGTGGGGGTTTGTCCATCCGGGTTTCTTGTCGCTGGAGCCTGCCTGAGAGTCCAGTCAGTCTCTATGTGTCTCAAAGCAGCCGTTACCCCCTCGCTGAAAGCTGAAAACCCGCCGCAAGGAAGAGCGGGATGCACCGGATCGTCAATAAGGCACCTACCTCGTAATTCGCGAGTCCTCTCCGCGAGCACTTGGATCCTTTCCCGGGACAAGACTCTTAAAACGATGACATAATCTGGTCGGGTCTCATATCTTTCATTCGCTTCCTGCAGCGCCTCCGGGCTGACAAGGCGTCGGTCAATCTTGGTCCAACGAGCAGTGGGAGGGATGCCCATGCGATGATTTGCTGGCATTACCCCTTCTCTGATCACATTGTCTTCTTCAGGGAATGCCTCGCGAGGAGGTTTTAGGATCCCCTTTGGAGGCTTGGACGCCGACGGCATGGGAGACATCCGCTTTTCAGGCTCCATGATTTCAATCTTCTTCCGTTCGCTCTCCTCATCGCGTTCAATTTTAATATCATCTTCCTGGTCATCAAATGCTCCATGCTTTGGTAATACGATAGAAGGCTCTCCTGCAGATTCTGAGTTGTCACTATCACTGGAAATGTCGCTCGTATCGTTCCCCCCTTGTTTTTTGGTCTTTGGTGGGTGCTGTCCGTAGATCGGCATCTCTCCATATTCGAATAACTCTTGGGGTAACAAGGAAAGTGAGCGCTCTTGAATAGCAGAAGATGGTGAATCATCGCGGTGAGTATTTCGAGGTCTTTCTCTAGAAGGTGGTAGCTGTTCCCCACGTGTTCGAGTGTCTCGCTCAAGACGACGGCCTCTTGACTGTTCACGATCATAAAAGCCGTGACTGCTGCCCCGGCTCCTTTGACTGTCTCTTGAGACGGAACGACTTGCGCCAGAAGACTGTCTTTGAGGTCTCTCACGAGAGCCGACACTCCATAAACGCGAAGATCTGTAGCTTGAAGTTTCCCAATCCTCGTGGTGATCTCTCTCTTCCCGCCTCGATTGCCTCAATTCCACAATCCCTCGCCACTTGTCCGCAATAGACAAGGATCGATCCCGCCTTTGTTCATTGTAGGAACTATGCCAACCGCTAGAACCTTCAATTTCAGCTGGAACAGTTTCCAATGTGTGCCACGGCAACAACTTTCCCGTTATTTGCGAATTTGACTTTGGCTCTCGCTTCTCGGCAATGTATGACAGAAGAGTATCTCCATCAAGTGCCTTCCGCCCTTGGCGCTTAGATGTGAAATTCGCTCCTGGAGTTCGGGATGTATGCGTTGGCGCGTTAAGATGGACGTTTGTGGCGTCCTGTGCAATCTCAACCTTCAGTTTTGGGCCCTTGCTGATCGGAATTGGAGAGCTAGTCTTTAAACCCTCCTTCGCACCGGAATTCTCAAGGTCCATGATGTAAGAATTGGGCGTCGCGTCAGTGGTATTTCGGTTGCTCGTGGTCAACTTGTTGCGGATCCACCTCGCCCATCGTCGATGCCATGGTAGATCTGACATCGGGAAGGCCATACGCACTTCGGTTTGCCTTTTTTCCTGAAGTTCCTGGGCCGAGTCGTCCTTTTTGATCGACTCTTGAGACTGAAATCTCCAATCGCCATCAGTTGGCATGCGAGAAACAAGAACATCCGGGTCAGCAGAGCCTGAGTCTGGATTCATGTTGTCAGTACCATCAGGCCTAAGTGCAGAGGTAGTGCTAGAGCGGCGAGAACCAAACCGATTTGAATTCCAGCTATTTCTCCGATACCTCAAGTTCATAGCTTCGGGTGATGGTCGCGACGAGGCTGGCGCTAAGCTTGCTAACGTTCGGTCTGATGACAATGTCACCCAATTATAATCTTCATAGACTTCGTAGAACTTTCGATCCCGCAGTGTATATTGGCGGCCGGCCACAACCACCACGTCCCACATTCGAGCCATCCAGTCGGGATTAACACTGCCGTCGCCCACCCGTAGTCCTTGCGGTTGGTGTGATTTCCTTCGATTGAAGTGAATGACGGCCCCCAGGATTGGATGCCATGAGCTCGATATAGCCCCAGCCAAACCTTCCATAGCCAATACTCTCCTTTCAAACGAGGCGTCGGTGCATCTCATGCCGGCCATCAAGGCCAGTGTGACGACGTCTCGCATCGACACTTGCACCGGCACGACTGGTAGATCAGCGGGGCATCGATCGGCATCGCCAGCGACCATATCGTAGAGCAGATCCTGACCACATGAATACTGGACGGTTCGACAGAAAGAAACCCAGGAAGCTTCCCCTGGGACTCCAGAGTGAGGAGACTCCTCTTGGCCAGCCGGGGGCATACTCAACAGCCACCGAAACCGTCCATTAGGTCTCCCGGGTGAGTGACTAAGGTCCGGGACCTGTGGGAGATCTTTCTCATGTGAAGGATGAGGAAGTCCATCCATCCATAAGCTAGGCCGCAGGACGAAGTGGGGAACCGAGTACAGAACTCTAAAGCGGAATTGTGAGCTCTCCCAGACCCGTCGGCCTCGTCCAGGCATCTTGCCATAGACGACACTGTCACATGTGCGGATAAGCTGACCCGTTATGAGATACTGTTGGAGAGCCTGGGCAAAGGCCACTGTCATAGCCAGGATAGAAACAACCAATGCGGCCACCGCCGAAGCCGTAGCGACGTCCATCTTCACAGTCTTGGTTCCCACGATCAATCAGGCTGAAGCGGCTGCCTCTGTGGCGCCAAGAGAGGTTCGAACACGACTACCGTTGGTGCGACTCTGGGTTTTGGACTTGGATTGCAGCATTGGAAGCTCTCAGTAACGCGGTTGCTGAGTTGACTTCTGGCCTGATCCCAGCCTGAGATGGTATGGATACTTGACCCTGTGTGTTACAGGGAGGTCAGCCGAGCCGGCCTTGGCAGACTTAACCCACCAAATTCGGCGACAGATTTCCCTGCAAACCCCTGTTGTGTTGCAATGAGGAGCAGATTCTTACGACATGAACGGCAAGGTCCTGCTTGGGATATCTATACCTGCTAACACCTGACACCTGTCAGAGGTTTGCTTCCTTCTTTCCATGCTGCTATGCGATGCCAATCGGAGCTCTTTCGGCAGATGACTTCTAAATGCAGGATTATTCTATCTTGGCGTCCCCATTGGCCAATGCAATGGCCCTTGCGGCCGCTTCTTCGAATGAATCTGTGATCGAGTCAGCGCGAGAAGGCACCGAGATGGGATTTGTGTACTTACCATAGGCGTCCAGTTTGAGGCCGCTCTCTCTGATGAGGTTCTGGCCTTCCGCCTCGCGGGTGCCCCGGATCCGGACGACGACGGGGACCTTGAGGTCCAAGTCTTTAAAGGCCATCAAGATGCCATTTGCAATCATGTCTCCCAGAGTCAGGCCACCAAAGATGTTGACAAATATCGCTTTGACTCGGGGATCCGAAGTCACAATCCTGAAGCCGGCTTTGATCGTTTCTGACGTCGCTTTCCCACCCGTATCCATAAAGTTGGCCGGATGACCGCCGCGGGCGACGAGAGCATCAACCGTGTTCATGGCGAGACCGGCGCCGTTGACGATCGTTCCCAGGGTTCCCTCGCCCGCCAGTTTCACGTAGATCATGCCGTCCTTCTCCGCCTCGACCTCTTCACGCACCTCTGAACCGATGTCCCTCAAGGCGTGAACGTCGGCTTGTCTGCCGGAGCTCTTGAACGCCGCGTCGTCGAAACCAAACCTAGCAGCTTCCACCTGAAGTCCTTCCCCGTCGCTACCGAGGACAATCTTCGTCTCCAAAACGAAAGCTTCTTTGCTCATGAAGATATCCACAAGATCGCCAATGAACTTGGTCAGCACTTGTTCTCCCTTGTGAGAGATGCCCAGATGTGCGGCAACGTTTTCAATGATGGCATCCGATGTCGCCTCATCCGTTCCGTATGCGAACGGGAATTTCTTTGATTTTTGGAAGATTTCCGCCGGATCTATCGTGGGTGAAGCTATTATGCATGGTTGTCGCGCCTCTCGGTCGATTGAAATGGCCAGTAATTTTGCGTTGCTGGTGGTGGTAGGAGTATGGCTCTCTATGGTGGGTATGTCTTTTTCTTTCAACATATCAAATGCTTGAGATTGTTTGATGTATAACGTGCGACGCTGCGGTTGTTGTCGCCCGCCCGCCGTGCTCTCTATCCTCGGTCGTTGCCTGAAAGTGTGATACCCTCTTCTTTGCATCGCTCCCGGTCCGGACGCCAGTTTGGGACCGGACGTGGACCGCTCTGCGAGCAACTTCTTCATGCCTTCGCCGAACTTTTCTGGATGATCGACCACGGTCACGCCGGCCTTTTCGAGGATCGCGATCTTCTCGGTGGCCTTGGCCTCCCCAGGAGCAACCCAAGCGCCGGCGTGTCCCATTACCCGGCCAGGCGGTGCTTGGATGCCTCCAATCAGGGCCATGAACGGCTTCGGGTTGGCAGTCCGTCTGTGATAGTCCTTGATCCACTCAGCAGCCTCAATCTCAGCGCGACCGCCAATTTCGCCAATCATGATGATGCCCTCGGTCTTCTCATCCTTCTCCAATATTTGGAATGCTTCGACGAAATTGGTCCCGGCAAGGACATCGCCGCCCATGCTGATGCCGTAGGTCTGGCCCAGCCCAGCTCGGGTGGTGGACGCCACCGCTTCATAGCTTAACGTCCCCGATTTGGCCACGATGCCGATTTTCCCTTCCTGGAAGAATGGTAAAGGCTGAAAGCCGAGGCGGCACCGGCCGTGCGTGTTGATAATCCCTGGACAGTTGGCTCCGACCAGCCTGGTCTTGGACTGGGTTCGCAGCATCTGGTGAATTCGGAGGATGTCGTGAATGGGGATGTGCTCAGCCACCGCCACAATCAGAGGAATCTCGTTCTCGATCGCTTCTTCCATGGCCGTCACTGTCCCATTGCCCGGAACATAGATCGCCGTCGCATCGGGCTTGAGTTTCTCCACCGCCGCTTTGACCGAGGGCAGAACAGGCAGGCCAAGATGTTCCCCTTCCACGCCGGGCTTGACTCCGCCGACCACGTTGGTCCCATACTCGATCGACTCTTGGGCATTCATGGTCGCCTGGCGGCCCGTAAATCCCTGGTACAGCACGCGCGTGTGCTTGCCGATTTTGAGGTTTTCGATCGTGTCTGCATATCCACGTCGACGACAAGTACTCGAGAAATGTGCAACAGGGCCCCCGGCGCCAGACTTGCGTATCATGTCGCGAGGAGCCCACGAAGCTCCGAACCGCGTCGGAAAGCCGATCCTCGACATGATTGCTCAACAGCCGAGGTGGGGAGACGCGGATCCAAGTCGCCAAGTTGGAGTCTCATTCACAAGGACCGCTCAAAAAGGACCGCAAAGGACACTGGTGACCACGGCTATTTTCGCGTGTTGTTTACGAGCCAGCACGACAGGCCATGGGGGGATTATATGAAGCCGAGCCCCGTTAGCTGCCGGCAAGAAGACGGGGCGAGGCATTGGGAATTTCCCGAGGTCGGAGAGAGCACGACTGAGGAGAAGACCGGCTTACCGAGAGAGACGCCCAGGGGGAAGAACCGCGCTTTCGAGACGCTACCCGCGTTACGAGACGATGCCGCCGTTGCGAGATCGGAGTGCAATCTCGGAGCAGTTCGCGGCAAGGCTGCAAAAGCACTCAGGGACACCATATCTAGCCTCCTGCCAGGCTGGGTGCAAGCTGCGGCCGCCAAACATGTGACTGCACCGAGGTGTGAAAAAGGACAATTTGTTCCTGGCTCTCAACCGGACCGACATTTGCAAATCTCACAATTCGTCCGTCACTGGGCAAATGATTTGTGCCGCCTTGGAGACGGAGATGCGGGGGAGGCAGGCTCTGCCCTTGGCCCACCGAGGTCTGAACTGAGGGCCCGCAAGGTCCCCAGCTGTGTCGTGATTGTCACGCGTTGATCACAGCTACCAGGACTGTCAGCTGTCTAGGTGCACCTTACCCTCCCGCGTCGTCCACTTTCTATGCGAGTCGGTTCCTTGTTCCGGCCGCAAAAGTATTCCTCGCTCTCGAGGATGATCGAAGCCCCGCTTCAGCTTGAGCTTCGCGCCTCCACTTTGTCCACTGTGATCCAGCCGCCGACTACATCTGGACGCCTGGCAGTGGTGGCTGATGGATTCTAAGCTCGACCGCGTTCATATCGACCAGCCAGGCCCGCGGCCATCGAAGCAGCCGGAGAAGCAGGACCAAGTGGCCGAGTCGTGGGAAGACGAGGATGATGACTTCTCCTCCTCTTCTCCTCAGACGGAAGATGACCTAGAGAATCCCAACTCGAGCCTCAGCCCATCGTTGCAGCCGACCAAGTCAGAAAACTCTGCACTCCATCCGCCGCCTCCGACGCCCGTTATGCCCAACGATGGGGATTCCTACGTCGACTGGTCGCCTGCCACCGTCTTGGGAGGTGGACGCCCCAAGCCATACTCGCCACCAGCAGCCCCGTCGACGCCTCGATCAGACTCAGATCAGGAGCGACGGCGACCTGAGAAGACGACGGCGGCGGCCGGCCGGATGATCGCGGCGTCACTGGGTCTCAAGGCGCCTCAGAAAACCGAGGAGCAAAAGCTCTACGATCAGGCCGTCAGGGAGCGGGAGATCAAGCGACGCAATAGGGAAAAAGAGGAAAGGCAGCGCGAGAGGGATGCCGACGAAAGAGCAAAGGCGGCCATGTGGGACGGTTGACCCCGGCATTGTTCTCGGGCTATGGCCCATCCTTCCTCGACGAAGGGACGGCGTGCGACCATTCGGGGGAGCGAATGTAAAGAGCAGCAAATGATGCCACTAGTGTGTTATCACGGTCTGGCCACATGATTCTCATTGCCGTGTATATGCTTGGATACCTCAACTCAAAAGTGCCATGAACGAAATCAGCGATTCCTTGCGATTCCTTTGGGGCGTCAAGCAGAAGACATGTCTCTCGTGGTTTAGCACTCGACTAGCATTGCAAAAGTGCCCAAGGACTCTAGCGCTAGACGTGTATTGCTATCTCCTGAAATCCCCAAGTGAAACCGTTGCAGCACAAGAGGTCGAGCGGCAGGGCGACAGAACATGCAATAAATGAACGCCTTTGCGCCTTTTATCCTGTCTCATGAACATGTCCTTCAGGGCAGCCTCCATGCATTCCCAACTCGTTGTCGTTTCGTCACCGCTCCGGGCACGTCATGTTTCTCGTGAAATGACGGCATCACTCTCATCGTGGCGTCCCCAACTCGTCACGTCCTATGGATTCGAACAGAGTCTGACGGGATCAAGAAGAACCTATCAAGAAGAGCCGATCAAGAAGAGCCTCCAATCTGCTCTTGGTGGACCTCAAGGCTATCGCCATCCGCCATGTCGAGCTGAAGTCGCATTAGCATCTTGTCCTTCCAAGTCCTTCCAACAGACTCTTGATGCAAATCGCCGGCGCTGAGCTTGCAGGAAGCAGTGGCAGAAGGTATGCCATGGTCTGGCACAAGAGAGCCAACTCACCGTCTCTGGAGAATCCGTAGGCTGAACGCGGGTGCCTTCGAACAGAAACCGGACTGTCTTGGGGTCTTTGCCTTGACGCTCGCAGAATGCCTTCATGAGCTTCTCCAGTTTGGTCGTTTTTTTAATCTTGAAGAAGACTTCATTGTTCCCATCGGTCACCTTAATGTTCAGGTGTTCGCTGGCAGGAGGCAACTCCGCCTGCGCCCCATTTGGTGATTGGCCGTTGTCGGACATCGCGGGTAGTTTGGAGGAGAGAGGCAACCGGCAGGACGTCTTTTCTGATGCTGAAGTCGGGTGGCGCAAACTGTCGCAAAAAATCTCTCGTCAGTCGCGGTGCAAACTGAGGGGAAAAAAAAGGTGGGAGGGAAGAGATAGAGGGACAGACACGGAGATAGATATACTTGCCTTGCCGAGATGGCCTAACGCTCCCTATCGCCGAACTGAGTGAGTGGATGTTGAGAAAGCAAAGAAGGCAAAGCAGCGTCACAGGCTTAATTCCAGAGCCGTGCGCAAATGCGAAGCTCAGCAAGTCGGAAGTAATGATGGCGCGACTAGGCAGGCAATCTGCGGGCGGGCGGCCGAGCCCAGTCGGAGAAATTGGGGCTGTTCGGGTGTGGTTTTGCTTGCTTGCTTGTTTGTTCCGGTCACCAGAAAGCACGGGATCCTTGAGACTGCAAAGTCGCACACAGACCCTGGCTGGCGGAGTGTCCAACTCTGGTCCTGATTTCTCTTGCCTTCCAGACACACGCCCAAGGCCAAAGGAACAGGGAGCCGCAGCAAGGGTCATGCAAGATGGCAAGTCTGGCCGATATTCACAGCTACGTCACACGCTCTAACTGGCCAAGGGTCGCCTGGAGGATGACTTGAAAGCACATCCGCCCTGCCATCCACGAGCAGTACGTGTTTCCGAGCGGCTGGTTGCGTGGACTGATCGTGCTCACTTCGGTCGGGATAGTGTGCTATTCAAGGTGATGCTGCCCGCTTCGCCTTCGATGCCAAACGGTGCTGACACGCCGCCACGAGACTGCCTGCAGAAGAACCACTACAAGGAAGAAAAATGTCAATCAGTGATTGATGCGCTCTATGAGTGTTGTTATGCATATTATAAGGGCAAGGGTGATGATGCCACCACGACAAGTTGTCCGAAGCCGCAATTGCTGAGGCTGAAGATGGAACAACGAGGACTGAAGTATGACTAGGCATCTGGCTCCGAGACAGGTCTCCGTGGGCTACTGTGTACATAATGAACAGAAGTAAAATCACCGTGGTAGCAGGCGTCAATAGGCAACGGCGAGAAGGATTGTAGCATATCGATTTTTTCTACCGGAGCCTTCCTTCCTTGGGCGGGTCTGGTCGGCTGAACAGCGAATGCAACACGCTCTGAGGCAATCGTGAGCACGCAAGAGACCCTGCTGGGCCTGAACAAACATTGAGACAATGCGTCTGTTCCGAGACTCTAATGACTACCTGTAGACATTGATGGAGAAGAAAGAAAGGTGCAGCGTTGGCCTAGAGGCGGCAATTTCATGTGTCCCCCTAACACGCTTCGGGTATAGTGGGCAATTCTCACTGCTGCGCGTCTCGCGTGGTCTGTGAGGTTGGCCGACTTCCTGGAGCCGTCCAAACCCAGGGCAGCATCAAGTACTCCATCAGCGGCGATTGGACCTGTCTTTTAGGAGCGAGCAGCGTCATGGCTCCCATTACCCGTTCTTCCGTCCACGGGCGGCCGTCGGACCACGCTCAGGTAAGGGCGGAAAGTCGGATGGAATAAATGGGCTGACCGGTTCCATGAAGCAGGTCGAACCTCAGAATAATGGAGGGTTACCGGAAGAGCCGAGCGAGTTTGATGGGGAAGAGCTGGAACAAGAATATGAGCCGGATTCGACACAGGAAGGTACGTGATGAACGCTTCCGCCCACCAACGAGGACCGATCCCTATCACGGAGAGCGTTTACAATGTTTCGATCCTGACGGAGTTGGCAGAGCCGCCGCAATCACATTTTCAGTCCTCTATTCAGGAGACTTTACAATCCCTACAAGGAACGGCGGACCGTGTGACCCGACAAGTCGAAGAATTTGCCAAATCTCTGGACCGGTTCAACACGGCCCGCGATCACTCGGACCAGACTCTCTGGATAGATGCCTGGCGGTTGTTGGAACGGTACAGCGATATTGCGCTCAATCGGCGGAACCAAACGTCCGCGAGTTCCCCGTCCTCTTTGCAGGATAAACGGGGTCGTGGAGATCTGGAGGCGCAGGCTGAGAATGTCCAGCTCGAGGCCGATCTGTGGATATTGACCAAGAACTTACTCGTGTGCCACTCGCCGCAGACCAAATTCGATGCTGAAAGCAATCAAGACACGCGATTAGGCGACCTGCACCGATATACCGCCAACACCGAGCTGTGGAATGCCTTTCTCGACTCGGACATCGTCGGTCAAGAATACGAGTGCATTCTAGACTGGCTCCAAGAAAGAGCGGCGCAATCTCCCACGTCCATCGAAGAAAAATTGTCCGACCTCGCGGCGAAATCCGAGCGCGGCGATGGCGTGTGGAGTGCGGGACCAATGTATACCAAAAGCGCTATCAAAAAGCAAAAGCGCGCCAGAGCGTGGCCGCTGCCTCTCGATCCCTCGAATCCGGCCTTGAGGCATTTTCACGTGCGATCCTCGGACCAGACCCCTCTCGTGTCCCAACTGGACCCTGATGCCCAGACACGAGAAGGAAGTGGATTGCAAGATCAGGATGAGTACCATGAACAGGCAGCTTGGCTGACGAGCTGGGAAATGCTTCGACGCGGTCATCATATCGGAGACATTCGCTCTTGGTGGGCCGAACGCAAAGAATGGTGGAGAGCGGCGACCATCTGTGGGTGTGATCCAGCGGCGGGCCAACCCCAGCAGTCGCCGTGGCTACGGATCATGAATCTCGCTTCAAACATTCAATGGCTCGAGCGGTGCAAACTCCTATGCCGAGGTGATGTGATCGGTGATGAGTATCAGAAGGCCGTGTATGGCTTGCTGTGTGGCGATACCGCCGCCCCTCGAACAGTGTGTAAAAGCATTGACGACCACTTGTTTGCCATTTTTAACGCTTTACTGATCGAACGGTATCAACACTATCTCCATGCCTACAGACACAAATTGGTCGACCCCAGCGCGATCGCATACCGGCCTCCCCCTTCATCGATAGGCCAAGTTCGACAGTATGTGGCATATGCACAAAATGACAAGAGCACGAAGGAGGAAAGTCATCAGCCACACAAATTCATCGAGATGGCCCTGATCAGCGGGAATTTCGACGCTTTCTTTGTTCAGATGGGACAGGCCGCGGCACAAGTGGCCCACATGACGAATCAAGGCGCCCACCTCATGGAAAAAGACACGACGAATCCGAGGGAGCCGTGTGCCCAACTTGCCGCCCAAAATCAAGATTCAGTCAGAATCATTGCGCATTTGCAGGTCATTCTTCGGTCCCTCGGTTTTCTGGAGCAGGCTTACCGGGATCACCGGTACGAAATGGAAAACAACATTGCCAACTACATCGGGTCGTTGCAGCGAGACGGGAAGTTTATTTTGATCCCCCTGTACGCGGCCAAGCTCTCCGAAGATCGAATCCCCAACGTCCTTGGCCCCATCCTGATCGAGGTGACGGACCCCAAGGAGAGGGACTCTCAAGTGAGGCTGATGAAGCAGTACCACATTAACGTGTCTGACGTTCTCTATGCCATCTTCTATCTGGCCAACTACAACGACATCCAGAGACTGAGACAGGCGAAGCTCCTCTTCACCGCGCCCAGAATCACCGAAGTGGGCGGCACCGGCAAGATGCAGCAAATCAAAGTGAGATCGGAGTTCATGAGCGGGGAGCTGTCTGATCAGGAAGAGATTGCCGTTCGAAGTGTCGAGTGGTACCGATATGTCGACGCCGAGAACTGGGGCAAAGCATGCTTTTCCGTCTCGCTGCTCTACAAGCTATTTTTGGCAGAAGGAAGACTGGCAGCGGCTCGTGATCTGTACCGGAGCGCCTCTCTGACCGACATCTCCCTGGCCGCCTTCAGCATGAATCTGCGTTTTGCCGACCCTGCCACGGCTTCTGACGACTTCAGCGACGTGGGAATGGATGACGATGGAGCAGCAGCAGCAGCAGAAGAAGAGGAAGAACGTGTTCACCCAATCAGTCCCAACCCCAAGCGCAGAGAGCGGAAGAAAGAGCATCTTTTGGCCAGGCCTGGCACCAGTCGCGAGCTTCTCGCGCTAAAAGCTTTGGTGTGGGCTCAGTTAGAAGAGCTGGTCATCGCCCTCGAAGCTCTCGAGATCTGGCAGGACTGGGTGGATGACATTGACAGGTAAGACATTGCTCCGAGATGTGACGACGACCATGCTCACCACCGGAGCAGGAATCGCTCCAATACTGCACAGATACGTGTCATGAAGCAAGGCCTGAAAAAGGCGCTCGACAACGTCCAGTCTGCGATGACTCCTTTCTTCGATCCCGATTTCCTCTGCCAAGCGAACGATCAAGCGGAAGCCGATATGTTGACGCAAATTCGGAACCACTACATCCCCGAGTGCATCCTTGCATACAATGGCGCCTTGTACTTCGCCGGCCACGCCCTCTCGCGCGTGTGGCTGGTGGAATGCATGAATCTGGCCCAACTGGTCGCCCAGAACAAGACCTTGACCGATGCCTTTGTCCAGAGTGGACGGATGCCGGAGCTGGTCAAGGCGTTTGCCCTGGATGGCCAGGCCTTGTTGCATGCGAACGAGCAGGGCAGGACGAAGAGTAAGAAGGGGAAGATTGAGAATGGGAACAACGAGATCTGGACGGTCCACTGGCAAGATCAAGGCCCAATTGATTTGGAGGCCCTGGATTGAACGAGCTTGTCATAGAGAGAAGGGACCACGTTCGACCTTCTGTGGTCTTCTCTTTTGCTGGGAAGGGAGGTCTGTTGAATTGATTCGTTATTTTCACAACTAGAAAACATGATGCTCGCTTGCAGAGAAATACAATCCAAAGTGTATGATCGTGGACTGGTATCCGTTCAAAAAATGCCGAAACCGAGGGTCGTGACCACGCTCAACAAAGACGCCGTCAACGACAGCAGAAAAGCTCGGTGCTGAGAAACCAGGGAGATTGTGGGACCCGCTCCACTGACATTTGGAGGCTCCTTGCCAATCTGGCTGCCTTGTCCTCCACTCGCCGTCGCGGTGCAGCTCGTGCCACACTCATACCCGCTGGGGCAGCATCCACCGCCAACGGTCTGCGCGCAAGTGAACCAGCCCTGAGCACAAGAACCTGTTAGAACTGCGGCGGGAGCGGTAATGCCGCTGCCGGTGGGGGCGACGATGGTGAGACTGCTGCCACTGATGAGGGTTGTGCTGGCGCCCGCAGGGCATGAGGTCGTGTCGCAGTCTCGCCCGATCTGGCAGCACCCGCCTTGGTAGTAAGCGCTGCAGGCATAGAAGCCCGTAGGGCAGCCAGACACCGAGACGCTGGTGCTGGAAGTGGTGGCCGTCGTCAGTTCTGTCGTGGGGCGAACCGGTGGTTCCACGCTGGCCGAAGCGGTTGAGGCTGGGCACGTAGAGGACCCGCATTCTCGGTCTGTAGGACAGCAGCCCCCACCAAGCGAGGCAGGACAAGATCTGTAGCCTGAGGAGCACGCAAGGACGGTGGAGGTGCTTCGGCTCACCGAGGAGAGAGTGCTGAGCAACAAAGATGTTACCGTGGTGGTCAAAGTAGAAACCGGTCTGGCCCCGGAGGCAGACAGCGTGACAATGGTGGTCGAGGTCACTGTCACCGTCGAAGCAGAGGGCGGCGTCGTCGTCGTCGTCGTGGAGGAGGAGGAAGAGGAGGAGGAGGTAGTCGCCAAAACAGTGGCAGTGGACGTCTGCACACAACCGACATCGAAGCATCCATAGCCGGGCAAACAGCACCCACCACCAGGATTGTTCGGGCACGAGCTGTACCCAGAAGCGCAGGTCGAAACCGAACCTGCGCAAGTCTCGCTATCGGGACAGCAGCCGACGTCTCCCAGGCCAGTATCCTGGATCAATTGACACGTTGTGCCGCTCGCACAACAGCTGTCTGGACGGTCAATGGAAGTGCAGGATGAGGTGCCATTAGGACACTGGAAGCCGCGCTTGTGGAAGAACGACCAACCCGGCAGTCGCATATATCTTGCCAGGAGCAAACGAGTCTGATTGGTTTGCGGATCTGAATGGACACGGAAAGCTTGGTCGAACGCGCCGGTGATGGTGGACTCGTTGGACCAGATCTTCTCCTCCACACTCAGCATGTCCTCCTCCGGATCGAATGACCAGTAGTCGAGGTAGAATTTCTCGCCCGGATCTGGACTCATCTTCTTGACACCGGTGACGGGCTGTCGCTGGAGCTTTTGCTGTATGTCAATGTCTCGCTTGATCAGTACTTCATCATCCGGAAAGTATTTGACGTCTGGTGGGAGGTTGTATGGCCACCGAAGGTCTTGAGATGCGGCCGAAGTCGTCGAACTGGTGAGGAACACCAGAAGGGATGGAGGGAGAGCCAGCAGCTTGAGCCATGGACTCATGATCGATCGGAGATATGCAGAAGGGATGGGATCAATGGGAGGAGGGTTAGATTTCGACCTGGACGGAGCAGGGGTGCATTCTCAATTGGGTGGGCAGAAGACAGAAGTCAAGGTAGGAATCCTAGCAGTGAACCGTTAGCCGTCTGAGTGGTCGTCCGTCTGGCATCCTAGCAGCACAGCATTAAACTGCAATCGTGATTGCGCAAACTGAGACACTGGCAGAAAGGACGAGGCTGGGGAAGAGATAAGTCGAGAGCCGCCAAGGAGTTTCCGCAGCTTGTCTTGCCCAATGACCAAGAGTGATGACACTGCTTCAATCAACTCCTCTCTACAGCAGACGGCGCGGTATAGCTTCAGTCAGTGAAGCACGCCATCCGTGAAGCACATGGAAGTTTTCCTCTGCCGCCAGCCCATGCCCGACATCGGAGATCAGCGGAGGCTCTGCTTCTCTCACAAAATGTCTGGCCGATAACACGTCTCCTAGTCAACCTCTCCATTAGAATTGTCATCTCGCAAAGCAGTCCCGAACTTGTCGTATGTCACTCTGCCGACCCAGTCAATTGTGATGAGCAATTGATGGGCATAGATTTGCCGAAATTTGGCAGAGACAGTCCTCTACGCGAGTCAACAGAGGCAGGATCAGGTATGACGAAAGTACTCATTTTTGGCACTGGAGGGGTTGGCTGTATATATGGCTACATCCTTCACAAAGGTGGGGCTTCGGTGACAACAGTCTGTCGCACAAATTACGATGCCGTCGCAGAGCATGGAATCACCATCCGGTCAGAAATCTTTGGCAGGGTCCATTATGCGCCAGTCACTGTGCGCTCTCCGGAAGAAGCCCGAGGCCCTTTTGATTATGTCTTGGTGTGCAGCAAAGCTTTTCCAGGAACGTCTGCGTTGATCAAGGCGGGCGTGGGCCCCGAGACAGCGATCGTGCTCGCGCAGAATGGCATCGGAATTGAAGAAGAATACGCAAGCGCTTACCCGAACAACACTATCATAACGGGAGTGGTCTATTTACCAACCACCCAAGTCGAGCCGGGGATTGTCGAGATGGGCCCTCTGGAGCGGTTTGAAATAGGCACTTATCCTGCTCACACCTCGACCGCGTCCAAAGCTCGAGCAGAACGACTGGCGGAGATATGGACAGCCGGAGGCGCTACTTGCAAGGTGTTCGAAGACATCCAGGCGCAGCGGTGGATCAAGGTTTCGGTCAACGCAAGCTGGAATCCCATCTGTGCCTTGACACTCTGTGACGATGCCAACTTTCTTCGCTCCTCGAGCCAGGCTGAGGATATGGTCCAAAAAGTGATGAAGGAGGTAGGGTCCGTCGCCGTTGCTGCGGGCTATCCTGTGGTCACCGACAAGGTCATTGAAGAGCAGTTGGAGCGGCCACGGCGCCGACTAGTGACGGGAGGAAAGGAGCCAAGCATGCTGACCGATATTCGACATGGCAGGCCAATTGAGGTTGAGGCCATTGTGGGAAATACGCTGCGGATTGCAAGCAGGTACGGAGTGCCGACGCCGTATCTGGAGCTGCTGTACACCTTGGGTAAAGGTCTGAATTTCGCAGTGGTGCAAAGCGCGGAGTGGAAACCAATTGCGAAATTCGAATAGGAGGTTCTGGCGGCCCGTTGTTGGCTCTGCAGGTTACGACAGCCAGTCCTCTTACCTGTTTGTTACAGTTGAGATTTGAACGACGAAACGGGTCGCATTCTAATCCTGTATTTGTGGTTAGGGAGGAAGAATCGACACTGGCCGACCGACATTTCATGTTCCAGGACTATACATACACCGATCGTATTCTTTCATCGATCCCAGTGGTCGACAACCAAAATCGAATACACAAGGGCGGCTTTCAAAGCCTACGCCTGACTGTCGTTTAATGCTTCCCCTTGATCTAACCTCACAATTTGCTCCTCAGATTTTGTCGGTCATCCTTCTTAAACAAGACCTTACTGTCCGGATAGGGATCGAAGACGACATCGTTGAGCGGATTCACCTCACTTGCTCGGTGGAACATGTCCTCATAAACGTTGCCATCATACCTGCCCAGACTGCTGTCGAGCTGCCAATCAGGGAACTTCCATGCATCCACGAGTCGGATGGCATGCGGTCGAATCTCTTCGAGCAACTTCATCACCGCCTTCGTTCGGGCAAGTTGGATCTGTCGAACCGTCGTCGCGCCGCTGGAGAAGAACTCGGAGGCCTCGCGCTCGAGGGTGTGCAAGGCGTACAAGTGGAACAACTTGTGGAGCAAGCCCACCGTATCCGGATCCAGGTTCTGAGTCGTCTTCGGATCATTGAGGGTGTCGTGGAAATTCTTGACCACCATGTACTGTGCATGGGCCGTGCTCAGGCGCCAGAAGTCAACTAACAGAGAGTTCCACGATTTCTTGTCCTCGTCGCGGTGCCTGAGGGCTTCAAAGGTGAGGAAGGCTACCCGCCATGCAAAGGCGCTGACCAGCTCCGATTCGTCGCCGATGATGTCAAAAGCAGCTCCCACGTCCTGACGCCGCTGGTACTCCTTCAGAATGCGAGTGGTGTCGTTGTCGGGAGCATTTCCCTTGAGAACGGTTCGGGCAGACTTGAGCAGGTATCTGCTGACCTGCTGGGTGAGCATGTAGTTGTCTCCTTCCCATGTCACGGTTGGCAAGTAGTCGGCATACCAGGTGCCAATGCCAGAAAAGCTGCTGTAGCCATGACCGCCACAGGCTCGTCGGCACACCTCCAGACCTTCGGCCGCCGTTGTGGACGCCAGAGCCTTCAACGCGCAACTGGTGGCGTGAAGGTCGGCCAGCAAGTCGGTGCCCGGGTTCAACTCCTCAGGCCCAGGTCGTCGCTGTGAGTCGGTGGGCTTGCCGACATTTCCCGACATACGTTTCTGGTTCGCCTGGTACAGCTCAATCATTGCTTTACCCGTGAAGTGCAAGGCAAACGTGGCCGCGAGCAGAGGAAGCAGCCGGATCTGGACCATGGTATAGTTGAGAACCTGATTTTCCCCTGTCTCCCATTCTGCAGCGTCTCGGTCTTGGAACTGCCGACGGACGGCACAGTACCTGGTGGCGATCGTCACCCCTCTGGCGAGAACGGACCCGGCCTGCAGGACGATCGTGCTTCGGACATAGGTCAGAGTGCCGTAGACGAGGGAAGGGTTGGATGGTCGGACATATTGATTCGTGTTGGGGTCTACTCGAGAGAATCGAGCAAGCATGTTGACGTGAGGAATCTTGACGTTGTTGAGGAGGAGGAAACCGTTATCCATGGTGTTGTAGCCGAATTTCGGTCCAATGTCTCCCACGTGTATGTTCGGCAGCGGTTCGTGTGTCTTCAGGTCTCGGATTTGAACCACAAACGGATGTGGTCCATAATTCTTGCCGTTGATGATGAGCTGTGCCATGACAACAGCATGATTGGCCGCCTTTCCGAGAGAACCAATCCACCACTTGGAAGCGGTCAGGTGTGGTGACTGCAAGGTAAATGTCTTGTCCTTGGGATTCCACGTCGCTGTCGTCTCCAACCCTCGCACATTGGACCCATGGCCGAGTTCTGTCTGCGCGTAACAGCCGATATATTCGTACTTCTCCGCCTTTTCTAGGAACAATTTATGCTGCTCCGGAGTTCCCTGCTCGCGCAGTGTCACGAGGAACATGCCAGCATGCAGGGCGTATGGAGTAGGTTCGCTGATCAGCTCGTTGGCTACTTGGTATTCGTCTCTGGACCAGTTATGCTGCACCGACAACTGTCGCAGTCTTTTCCCTCGTGCCAACGCCGCTTCGATCCTGGCCGTCCGACCTCTGAAGTAGTTCAACGACTTGTCGAAGACCGGGTCGGCCTTGAGAATGTTCAAGATCTTTTCATCCCTCTCCAACACCTCCTTGGTGAACAAAAACTCGGCAAGCTGATCCACATTGAGCTTCGATTTGTCTCTCTCTTGCTGGAGGAGTTCAGAGCCTTGCGGTCCTGACGGCTTCAGGGCCTTGACCCAATCTGGATTGGAAGGCATCGCGATGCCGGACTGGAACAGGAGTTGAAGGTTGGTGGTTATGGCGGGCGTACGGCCCTTTATGATGTCAACCGCTCCGAGAAAAGACCTGTTGTAATTGAGCCATGACAGCGCCCAGGTGAGAGGCGTAAATTGCAAGCCTCGGTAGTTGCTGAAATAGGACTAGACCACTGGGGAATCCCCTAGTGTTGCCACAACATTCCCACAGCAGCCATGTGCAAGCGAATCCAGCTTCAACGCCTCAACAACATGCCTCGGCTCTCCAAGATTCTATAAAGACTGGCGCCCAATATTCCAGTTACCGTTACCGTTACCGTTGCCGTTGCCGTTTTCCGGCTGCCAACTTTTACATTGAGTTTCGTCTTCGACGACTTGGTGGCGTGAGTCCTTGTGATATTACATGGTCTTGACAGCTGGGGAAAGACGAAAGGTGCTGAATGTTACCTGGCCGCCATTTTTTAGAATTGACTTCGCCAGACTCCTCTCACGGAGTCACTCGAGGGAGAAGTTGCTAACTTGGGCCCAAGACATACAACGGTGATGGTTGAATTGTGCTGTAATAATGATGCAACTTTTGGGGACAGAAGCAACCAGCTTGAAATGCTCAAGTATTTTGCCTCAATGACGAGCTTGTTCAGGGCAGGATCCTGCAAAGGCGTCGCTTCAATTGGCGATTTACCAAGCGAGAGTTGCAATGCGCATCAGCTACTGGTGTGTTGTCTTGTATGCTGTCTGGCATTTTATATCCGGAATGGAATGTTGGCCAGTACCATCGAATCGTATATGCTCTCTTGAAATCAGATTGGTCAGCCTTCTATGTGCCGTCAACAAGGTATACTCGTTCAGACAATCATTCGTTGCTGCCATTCAGATGCCGTCATCTTTGCGTGCTTGGCTGCTGGATCGTGCAGGGACAGCCCCAGGGACAAGCATTCGACGTCGTTCCTGACTTTCTTCATTGTCCTTCGATGCCAAATATATATGATTGACTGACTGATCGACTGACTACTGGATATCGTCCATCTGTTCGTGGCCATGGAATTCATCTTGCCAATACGAGCAGGAAGAGTGGTGAGGCACATGACTTTATTGGAAACTGCGGCGAAAAGTGCGGCCAGTGAAACGCCGGAGCCCCTGCACTTTACTCCCACAGCTGACGGACACGTTGATCCCTGACCGGCGCACGCGACCACACACGCAATGCCTTTATGACAGACTCAGACGGTCCTCAACACTGGAAACCTGGACAAGAGGCGGAAGAGATCGAGCTCAGGGCTATGGCACCTCCCACCGAAGAGGCAGCTGCAGATTCACCGTTGCTGAGGGCACAAGAAGACCACGACGTCGGTAACATCCCTCAGCAACACTCGTCGGGGAACGCGTTTATATGGGCTCTCACAGTTTCGGCCTGTGTCTCCGGACTCCTGTTTGGCTACGATACCGGGGTCATCTCCAGCACACTCGTGTGTATAGGCACCGACCTCTCAGGCCGTGAACTGACGACGCTGGACAAAGGCCTCATCACGTCATGCACAAGCCTGTTTGCGCTCATTGCGAGTCCCATAGCAGGAGTTCTGGCGGATAAGATTGGCCGGAAGAATATTATCCTGTCCGCCGATGTTCTATTCACCTTTGGCGCCGTATGGCAGGCGATTACCAGCACGGTCTGGGGAATGATAATCGGGCGGAGCGTTGTCGGTTTGGCGATTGGCGCCGCCAGTCTCATCACCCCGTTATACATCTCTGAACTTGCCCCGAGTCATCTCAGAGGACGACTGGTGACAGTTTTGTTGCTTTTCATCACCGGAGGTCAGGTCATCGCCTATCTGGTCGGCTGGGCATTCTCGACCGTGGGTAGCGGTTGGCGATGGATGGTCGGTCTTGGGGCCGCACCAGCCGCGGCGCAGTTACTCATGGTCGTCTTCATGCCCGAGACGCCGCGATTTTTAGCCAAAGCACAACGGGAGCAAGAAGCCAGAACGGTCCTGGCTCGGGTCCACCGAGGCGAAAGCGACGACACACCGGCCTTGGTCAACAAGGTCATCCTGGCCATCAGGAGGGAAATTGTGGAGGAAGAAGAGGCTCAGATTCAGCTGAAGAGCACGAACAACGGTTCGAGGATGATTCCGGGCGCCTTGCATTCTCTCCTGTTTCATCCTCCTCACGCCAGAGCGCTCACCATCACCTGCACCCTACAGGGTCTGCAGCAGTTGTGTGGGTTCAACAGTCTGATGTACTTTTCGGCCACCATATTCAGCCTTCTCCGCTTCTCCTCGCCCACATTGACCTCGCTCAGCATTGCAGGGACCAATTTTCTCTTCACCATTGCTGCGTTCTACCTGATCGATCGCATCGGGCGCCGGCGAATCTTACTGATCACGATTCCCTTTATGATCCTCGCTCTCTTCATGTGTTCTGCAGCGTTCACCTATGTCAAGCTGCCCGATCATCGGAAAGCGCAAGAATTGGCCAACGCTACCGACGTGATTCCTGGCTCGCGATTACCGGCAGTCGCCATTCTCATTTCCCTCTTGCTGTACGTCTCAGCGTATGCGACCGGCCTCGGCCCCGTCCCCTGGCAGCAGTCCGAACTCTTCCCTCTCAATGTGAGGTCACTTGGCTCAAGCATTGCCACGGCTACGAACTGGGGGTCAAACACGCTTGTCGGCCTGACCTTTCTCCCTATGATGGAGTTCCTAACCCCGCGGTGGACCTTTTTATGCTATGCCGTCGTCTGTATTGCTGGATGGATCGCCATTTGGTACATCTACCCGGAGACTATGGGATTGGACCTCGAGGAAGTGGGCGAGTTGCTGAAGAATGGCTGGGGAGTGAAGGAGAGCATAGAGCGAGTCAGACGGGCGAGAACGAGGGCCAATGACCACAGGTTAAGATAGACAATTGGCGTAGGACTGAAGAGGGGGTTATTTGACTGAGCACGGCGCAATGGCGTCTCAACGGATCTGGGAAGATGATGGGTAGATGGCTCCCTACTGAGCAGTCGGTGCTGTACCGAGGCCTGCCTGTCTGGTCTGTCGTCGCTTCTGCTTTGCTTCCCTCTTCTCCTGCTTGGCAAGTTCTCTTTCTCGAACAATGACCTGCCACATCTGTCGGCCCATCTCAGCACGCTGTATGTCCCGCTCCCGGATCTGCTGGGAAATTCCCGTGTGGACCTCTCGTAACGCGGACGCCCAACTGCCGTCAAATTCTCGCTCCTCATTTGCCCTCAACGTCTCTGCCGTGTCGGGGTCCATGCTTGAATGTCGTATTTGACGGCCCACAATCTGATCCCATCTGTCTTCCCACTGCGCCAGCGTGATGTCGGCTTCAAGGTCCAATTTCTGTTCCCACTTCTTCTCCCACCATCGATGTTGCTGGCGAATGACACGGCTGAGACTTTGGGGTTGAGGTCCTGGATAACGTAGAAACGGGACGCCCTGGGTCACGACGAGATAGGGCACCTTCCGCTTCTCAGCCTTGATCTGGGATAGAGCGAGTGGCCGTTCGAGAATGGGCGGGTTCCATGGCGCACGGACAGAATTGGCCTTTGTCGACACCTTCCGCAGATGATTCAGACGGGGCAGCTTTGACGGCGCCGGTGGCTTCCACAGCTCCTTGAGCTTAGCACGCCATGCGGCCGTCGATTCTGCGCGCTGACTCGTCGCCTCAAGAAGTTGTGCGAGCTTGTTCAACGCGGGTTTCGACTTGTGGGCACAGGCGTGGAGCAGGTCAAGAAACTCGTGACCGGCCTCGATCCCATTCGCGATCTGAGACGCTGACAGGAGCTTGCGGTCACATTCAAAGCGGTAGCGCACGAGGGATTGAAGGGCAGGAGTGAGACTGTCGCCATCAGCTGCTGGGAGTCGAGAGCATTGTTTGAGCAGGGCTCTGTAGAGTGAAAGGCCTATGGTTCGTTAATGCCGATCGAGCTTTGCCACACTCTAGAAATATCATACATGCTAGCTTATGGGCACCAGATTTGTGAGGAACAAGGCCGGCTGGCATCCGCACATGTCTGTCTTGACGTCTTTGCCGGTATAAGAGGACAGCACTTGGAATTCGCTGGCGAAAGCAGGAATAAACATTCTTGGCGAAGGTTTGTTCCACAAGGCGTCACGTGGCAGGATATTTGTAGAATTGAGGACAAATGAATTGTCCTGGGGTCAATATTCAACAATCGCAGAGTGCTACTTCATATGTCATCAAAGCTACCAACTTGGGGACTGCGACTCAAGCAACCAAGCGCCTTTCATGCAATATGATGGCCCATCAACCAGCGCCACAACGCGACACGTCCAACTCCGTTTCCATGCACAATGATGGCATGCTAGAATGTTGTCCCTTCCGGAGGCTGGGGGAGTTTCTTGTGTTGAGGGAGGGCCATATATCTGCGGACGAATGAGTGATGGAGAGCCAGGTCTCGACTTGACAAAGCCTCACCTTCTCAGCTCGATGAGGATTGTCTCCATGGTATAGTCTCGCTTCCAGTTCGCCAGACACGGCAGCTTCGACGGGTCCACCTAAATGTGCGTATCAGTGGGTTGCACCCACACAAGCAAGAGTTCGGGCCTCACTTTGCCAGTCTTCTGGTCAACGCAGGGCAGATTTATTCTCGACACGAACTGGATGGAAGGAGGTTTATCGGGGTATTCACTGCCGCAGTGGATGTTGACACTGTAGATGCGATTTTCGTGTGCACTCTGGACAAAGTATCAGCCCCTTTTTTCCGCCACGACAACCTCACTGCAGCGCGTAGTCAATTCGGTGGGTGGTGGAGCGTACATGAGGCGGACCGAGGATAGTGCCGTTCCAATTTGTCATCATCAGGTCATCACCGTCTACGAGGCCATAGGAACACGCCTCTGTGAAGCATCAGTCCACTCTGTGAGAGCCCAGATAGAATGTGTGAGTCGAACCGGCACCCAGGCCCTTCTCGCCCTTTTCCAGCTCTTCCAATAGCCTGAAATTTCGCGGTACCTTTGCCGCCATAACGGAATTGACGGATGGATAGTCCTCCTCTTAATGTGCAGTGAGGCTTGCGTCGGGTCTGACGGGAGGGTGAAGCGGTGGAGGGGTCAGAGAGAAGTTGAAGTGGCGGCTGGCGCAGCCTCGCAGCCACTGTACGGGGCTTGGCGGGGCGCCTCCAAGGCCGAAGAGGACAGACCTCTGGCTACTTCTTTCTGAACCTGGCTGGCGCAAGGCTTTCTGAAGGAGTTATCAATGAATCCACCAGCCATCCGCACTCTTTCTATTTCCAAGAGATGGTTATGGATCTGTCGGGAGAGACAACGACCTTTGATGACTAACCTGCTGAACAGAATGAAGTAACTGCTTCGGTATGACAGCGGCATTTCTTCAATCTGAGCTGTCGACCCTGATCTCTGATTCGAAGAGAAGGCACAATGAAGTACGGGTCTCTGCGGAGCAGTCCCTCACCGAGCTCAAGTCGATCTCGGTGACTTCTGAGACCCAGCTGGCCGCTGATCTTCTTCGCCGCCCTCGGTTCGTGGATCCGTTCATTCTAGCCTGCAAGTCCAAAAATGTCAAGTTGGCCAATACTGGAACTACCTGTCTCCAGAGACTCACAGCCAGTCGAGCCATTGCTGGGACTCGTCTCCAAGATGTCCTGGATGCCTTTCACGAGGTCGTCTCGGCCGGGTTCGACACGCAGTTCAAAATCTTGCAAACGCTACCCTCTTTTCTTCAGCTCTACGCCGACGATCTGCATGGTGAACTTCTCGCCAGGACTTTAGAGATTTGCGCGACGCTTCAGGCAAGCAAGACCGCCGTTGTGAGTAATACAGCCGCAGCCACATTCCAGCAATTGGTTACGACCGTGTGTGAGCACGCAGAGAGCGCCATATCTGCTCGGCATTCAGGAGATGGCGATCCTGACGGGAATGAGAGAAGCACCGCCCTTCACGAAGCCTCCCAGGAGGACGCGGACAAGCTCTTCGTCGACTTCTGCTTGCTCCTTGATCAAGAAGAGCCGCGGTTCGTCCGGGTGCCCCGTCTGTCTTCAGATTTTCTGCTCGAGGTGCTTCACACGGTCTTGTCCAACGATGACTCTCATCTGGTTGAGCGTACCGACCAAATGGAGGCGTGCCGTTCTCACCTGATCCCGGGGCTCTCTCCGATCCTCACCCGGAAGGACAATTTCAGTGCAATGGTTCGCGCCCTCGGGGTTCTACGCCTCCTGGTCCGAAGATACGCGACTCGCTTAAAAGACCCATTAGGTCAAACCCTGTCGTACTTGGTCACCGCTTTAGACAGAGACGCCAGTCCCATGTGGAAACGGGCATTGTGCTTAGAATTTTTTGAGAGCCTGTGTTCCGACTTTGCCACTCTCAGACGCCTATATGAACTGTCGGACCTCGCTGAAACGCCTGACAACCTTGTCACCGCTTTGTTGGCGGCGCTGGTGCGCATCGCGGCAGAAGATCCTTCTCTCATCGGCCTCGGCCGTCAGTCCACCGTCCCTCTACAGCGAGGCACCGAAACCAAGGACGATGAAATAGCGAACATCGAGGCGCAAGGCTTGGGTGGCGCCATCACCTCCTTCACGTCCTCAGACTCTCACGTCACGGGAATAAGCACCGAGTGGAGTCAAATCGAGAGTCCATTGATGGATCAAGCCGGACGAAGCAGTCCCCCCACCGTCCCCAGCACATACATTTACACCCTAGTCCTGGGATGCATTGCGTCCGTCTGTGATGGGCTGTCAAAGTTCATTATGCCGTTGAGCGTGTCAAATCGCGCGCACACGACCGACGAGGAGACGACCACATCTAAATCGGCCCGAGTGGTGACTCCAGCTCAGAAGTACCAGCGGCTCTTGAATCCCCTGACCCTCTCGAATCATCCACAGGAAGCACAGGTGCGCACGTGCGCCGCCATGATTGATAGCTGTTGGCCCGCAATCCTGGCAACGTCTTCCACTTTCCTCAACGCCGCGCTTGACTCTTCCTTCTACCATGTTCTCATCCGATCTGTGCAAAAGCTGGCGCAGGTGTCTGGCATCTTGGGACTGTCCACCCCGCGAGACGCCCTGCTGACGACGCTGGCCAAATCGTCTCTGCCTCCCAATGCGGCGAACATCATTTCTGCTTTTCAGGGGCCGAAGCCAGGTCGAAGTGCTGGTGACGAGGGAGACAGCCATCAGCCTGCTTCCACGCCGTCCATTGAGAGTCCTACTTCACGACCTTTTGATTCTGGCATCCAGACGCTGAACGTCCGCCATTTACTTTGTCTTCGTGCTTTACTCAATCTGGGCATTGCTTTAGGGCCAACTCTGGAGCCGGACTCGTGGTTCATTCTCGTCGAAGCTATGCAGCAGGTGGAGGCTTTCATGACGATGCCCACAACAATACAAACAGCATCAACCATGAACAGTCCTCGGATCGGAACCGCCGGCCAGGATGGCACCACTACGCTGGCCGCGGAAATCTTGGCGGTGCAGACGGCCACCAAACGCATGCTTGAGAGCACGCGAAGTTACCCTGACGAAGCTTTCTCCTCACTCATTCACGCACTGTTTCGACTTCTCCGACAGTCAGCAACCAGCAGCCAAACGCTCCCCGCAGAAGACATGATGAGCTCTCCGATGGCAACCGGAAATGAGAGGCGAATGCATCGCCCCGCTCGGAGTATGTCAGCCTTGTGGACGGCCAAATCTCGCGTCCGCGACTTGGAGGTGGGGTTCGTCCTGGCCAAATCAAGTGATCTTTCCCGGATCAATCTGCATCGATATGCCTCTGTCAGTGCCCAAGCGTGTTCCTGGGACTTGATTGTGAAACAACTGCTGCAGATTGCTCAGAGCACCGATGTGGAGGGAAATCTTCGGCTTCAGTCGGCGAGCATTATGGATCTCATTGCCATGGAGACGGTGAAGTTGCTGGATGACCGCAGTGATTCCCCCGACGACATTGATATTATCCAGTGCCTCTGCCTGCAGACCCTGCTCCAACAGCTTCAGTTTGCCCGTCAGACCGGCGCACGGCTGTCCGAGAATGGAGATGTCTCTCTTGAGATCCATAAGCGCCTCCTGGAAGCCTTGGAGAGTATCGTCAATCACTGCGGAGACTCGTTGAAGGCGGGCTGGTCATTGGCCTTTGAGATCTTGACGGGGACATTTTCCCGTCCGACGGCAGAGGACCATGCTGGAAAAGCTTCCAACTTCATCTTGAGCGCGGCTCCGTCTGCTCCAATTTTGCATGTGGCATTCCGATCCGTCCAATTGATCGCATCTGACTTCCTCGGCGTTCTCAACGGACACTCTTCAGCCTGCCTGATCCAGCTTCTCTATCAGTTTGGCTCACAGCACTCTGACTTGAACACGGCACTTACCACCACCACACTACTCTGGACGGTTGCATCTCATTTGCTGAAGCAGATCGACTCGATTGATCTGACCGAGATGCCCTTATTCAATGCGTTGCTTCAGGATCGAGACCTTTCCTCAGAGTCAGAGACCACGACACTGCTGTGGGCTCTGACCGTTGTTCAGTTGGCTCGTCTGTGCGACGATGATCGTGCGGAAGTTCGCAATGCGGCTATCAAAATGCTCTTGAAAGTTATGGATGCGTCAAGTACCTCCCTCAGCACCGAGGGGTGGAACACGACTTTGACGAATGCTCCTCTGGCCATTTTGCGGTCTTACTTGGAGCAGTTGACCCAAGTTGAAGATGTCCCAGCCGACTTGGCCGAGTCGCTGACCGAGTTGACCGACGGCACAGTGATTCTCATCGTGCAAAACCTTGATATCATTGTCACGCACAAGCTCTTCACGAATGTGTGGTCGGACTTGATGACCATCTTCGAAGGACTCGTGCAGGCGAGAGTCAAAGTGGCATTCCCGTTGGTGTTCACCAACCTGTCCAAATTAGTTGCAGCTCTGAAACCGGTCACGACCATCGATCCCGCCATCCTCATGGCGCCCACTCTGCAACTCTGGTCAAAATATCACCCTGCTGACGTCGTCGAAGAGAGAGAAGAAAAAGACACGGTGGCGGCGGCGCAGAAGTCCAATCAAGCGGCGTTCGTTGCCCATGCACACATGTTCGTGGAAACTTACCACACCAATCCAGATGTCACCAAGGCATTTGTGTACCGTGGCCAAGGGATCGAGGGCATTCTCAGTCGCTCCATCCGACGGACGGTGTTGATGGCAATTCATCCACCGTACAGCAGCGACGTCAAGCGGTTGGCTCCGGAACAAGTGGAAGTGACGGACATGTTGCATCTTCTGCACACCCTATCACAGGGAAGAATCGCCGAGTATACCTCTTTTATCCTGAAACTCCTGAGAGAGACGCTCTCGATCGAGGACGGCCATGTGCATGCTCATCCAAGAGTGACGACAAACTCGAAGGCTGGACAGCGGCCGACTTTTATTGCACTCTCTTCGGCCTGCGTCGATATCATACGCTCGCTCATTGTCCAATATGCGAAGGAAGAAGCTTTCATACAGATTCTGGCCGTGCAAGAATGTCAAGAAATTTGCTCAGCTCTGATTAAGACGAAATACTCTGATTTTCCCGTCAATCACGAAGCTCCGCTGTGGCGGAATGCCACGTTGACCGCCGTCACCTTGCTCGGGGCCCTCCAGCAGCACCTTCATTCATCCAGGAGCAAGTGCTCGCACATCGAACTCGACGACGTGGCGAGGAATGTCAGTTCTACCGCCGCCAACGTCCTTGGCTCGGGTGGGTTAACTTCGACTATCACGACGCCCTCTGAACAAACCCTCCTCGACGACGAAGCGTTCGACATGGAGCACTTCCAGCTCCTCCATGCCGCTGCCGTGCCGATCCTCTGTGACGAGTCAGTCCGAGAGGAGTCATGCCAACGCTACGCCATCACGCTCTTCCATGCCAGCCTCCTGGCCAAGCCCTGGTTCTTCGATTTCCCGGACGATCTCGCCAAAAAGCCGCTCGAAAACTTTTATGTTGTGCGGGCGGGCAGTGTGCACAAGCCTGAATTCGGCGCGAGGCGTCGGATCTGCTATGCCGCCTTGAATGCCCTGTTCGAACTGGTTGCCCGCGCCACAGCAGGAATCGCTGATGCTGCCGAGGCCGATCCGGATAGTCGAGTTCGGAAAAGAAAACTGGCTCGCGCGGCCGCACCCTACGTCCTCCTGCGTGTTGCACATTGCCTCAAGACGTTCCTCGCCGATCAGCACCTGCGCGGCCTCACACCGCCGCCGATGCCGCAGCAGGTCGAAATGCAGACCATTCTCGCGGCCTGTCTGGCACTGCGGTGCGATGACGCCGCATTTACTCCGCTACTCCTCTGGACATCTGGTTCAGGGTCACGTTCGGGTTCGGATTCAGGCCCAAACTCGGATTCAGATGCCGGGCCCAGGGCAGATCCAGGACCCACAATTGCAGATGGGGATAAGGACGGAGATGAAGACGGCAAAACCCACCTGCGCGCGCTGTACCCGCTGATCCTGCGATGCCAGACCTTCTGGCGCACGCTGCTGCGGTTGGAGGGGGCCGGTGCGTGGCAGGCCGGCGAGGCGGGAAGAGGGATTGAGGCAGCGCTGTTGTGCCGGTGGAGTGAGGTTTTGAGTGAGCGTTGGGGAATATCTGGATAAAGAGCCATGCTCATATTCACATTCATTTTCATCAAGCTCGGTACATCTGACTGCCTACCAGTGCCTCAACACGTAGTGATCGGCTTGCCGAAGCCTTGGTTGCGAGTAAAAAAGGATCAAGGATGATGATGTATGCATGGGTCATAGTTGATGGACCGCAGTGGCAGACAGGCGGGTGCGCAGGCTATGCTCTCTTGTCTCTGCTCCTCATCCCCAATCTGGCTCAAGACTGCTGGAGACTAGTTTGAGAAGCAGATGTCGGGCAAAGCGCCTCAAAGGACAGGATCGAGTGAAAATAGCTTCAGCGGTGAAGGACTAGAGAAATGAAAAAGAGCAGGCGATATCTGGTGACATGGAGTTTGGGTTTGGGGAAAGAAACGTCAGGTTCGAAATACTGGTTTCATTGACTCTAACAGCTAGCAGAGGCAGTAACTGCACTTCTGTAGTAGGACGGAAGATGTCTCCGGTGGCATACCTTGATTACATGGCTCTCTCGTCTGGGAATGTCTCACGGCGACGTCGATCGGAACCACGACCTGGGTGAGGAGCAGTAGAGGGCCCTCGCCCTTCCGGCACATCCCCTCCTCATACCCCCCACCGACCCTGCTGCTCACGCCCTTGGATCTCTCCACCTGCGCTGCCCCTGTCTGTGTCGACTTGCCAAAGGTGGCCGGGACCCGAACTGGGTAATCCCAAGTTTAAGCTGGACCTTAATCAAGCAGGTGTCGGCGAGATTTGCATTGGAGGTTTTCCTCCCACAGCTGGGTTGTCAATGGCAAGCTGTGGGGAAACTTCTGGGGCTTGGCGATAAAGGACGATCTCTGATTGCTTGAAATAGCGACGGGCGTCTGTCATTTTGTGTGTCAGCACTGCCGAGCCGGTGAACCGCAATTATGAAAAAGTTCAGCCTAATTAGAAGTCCAAGCAAATGGGCTAGTGTGGGGGTTCAATCGCCGAGTGGAGAAAATGGGATGGGGATGAGTGGGGGTGGGTAGAATTGGGGCCGTGCTGCGTGGGGGATATTGGCAGGAGTCGGACTGTGACTGGGCTCACCTTCATCGATCAATACCAGGCTGAGATAGTACCGGACTGAGTACTTCTTGTTGACCTCTCGAAAGGTCGGGGTCAGGTCGAAGCCACCAAGAAAGAGTCGGATGGGAATGGTCTCGCCTATGGAAGCATGCATCGGTCAGCACTGAGGTCGAGTAGCATGATGAGAATGGGCAACCAGTGCACATACCTCGCGACGGGGAGCCGTCCATGATCTGGAATGGTCAGTCTCAGGATATCCCACAGCGCATCCGGCTCACCTCAAACCTGACCAACGTTTCGCTCTCATTATACTGATTTGGCGCCACGCCGGTCGTCTCTCTCCGGATGATGGACAGCTCCATGTGCTTGATCTTGAGCCTCACGAGCAAGAAATATATTCGCCCCACAATCACGTCCTTCAGGTGATATTTACTCTTTGAGTACTCGAACTCGATGTGCAGGCAATCCTCAATTCCGACATCCATCTTGATCGAGCTGTTCGTCTCGGGCGGGATGCGGTACGAATAAACCCAGATGTCCTTTTCTCGGATCACATCCGCCATCCTTCTCGAGACGGTGACGCGGACAAAATATCGTAACTTGACATTGATGCCATTGTATGATTCGTACTGCTTCTCCACGTTCTTGAAGTTGAAAGGAAACGTTTGGGGATGCTGCAACTCGCCCGGCGCGGCCAGCTCTTGTCCCAGCGACAGAAATTCATAGTGGTTCCCTCGGTCGAAGAACATTTCTATCCGAGCTTCAGTCAGATGCGAGGCAATCCATTGCGCGGATCGCGGCCGCGGCTCGCGCCACCCTGCCTACCTATCAACCCGATGAACTGCACCTTGATGCCGGTGTGCTCTAATCTTTTCCCATCTTTCGGCCTGACCGTCACCGCTCCTTTGACCGATTCACCATCCAAATAGAGCGGCGCTTTTTCTCGTCGGTTCTTGTCAAGCTTGACGTCGACCGTTTCGCGCTCGTCCGCGTCTTCCAGGACAATGTCGATGTCGACCGGAGTCGAAAAGAAGAAGGACGACATGACTAGATGGAATTCAGGGCGCGTGACCGAGCAACAGCACTGCAACAATCGTGATCGGACTTTGAACGAGTCGTCGACAAGGCAGTTGTTGGTCTGCCGGTGCATGCACGAAATCGCCGCCCTAAGCTGGCGCACCAAAAGGCGGATGCCAAGGCTGGTGACAACACAGCCACGGCTCCAGATTGTATCCGGAGCTCCAGGTGTATCTGATACTTACTGGGATATTAACTCCATCTCAGAGACGCTCCTACTCGTCTGGTCCAGATGGACAGAACAAGGCGATATGATGGGGAATATCAACGCGCGATCACCGTTTCATTTCCGGCTCCCCCTGACACCGCCAGTGTTCAAGTCAACTTCATTGACGTATTCATTCATCTACACCTTGTTCCACCATACATTGTCAACCAATTTGAAGCTCGATGCATGCTACTGACTCATTATTCTGTCTTCAATGGGCCTTTCCTTTCTTCAACTCGAGACCAGATGGACGGGATCTCACCTAGAGCACCAGAGTAATGACGCCACTGCCAATGGACAAGTGGACATATCCCAGTTCAGGTTGTCGATGGTCATCATATCTCAGTTCAGGTGCGACATCTCCTTCTTGCCGGCTTGACGTGGCCGCCCTGGCGAGGTCGAGAGTAAGAGGTCAGCGGACAGCCGGCGAAGGAGGAAAGCGAGGCCAATAACCATGCTGCCAAAGGGATGGTGCTGGCGATGCCAACCTTTGTCCAGGCAATAGGCGGTGGAAGATTTTGTGGCGTCGGCAACTGACGTGGGCAGCAGATCAGCTGGTCGGCTTCAATAGCCGCGGGAATGCACCTCCTCAATGTTCGGCGTCCACCGCCCCGCACCAGCGACCCAAAGGCACACTCAGCCAGCGCCAATAACGCCAACAACGTGGCCAACATTTCCGCTGGTCCCGCAGAGTCGGAACCTGCGCAGCCAACTGGTCCCATCACCGCTCACGAGTGCACTGAGTAATCGCTCACGGTGTATATGTGTGTGGATGTACAGATCAGACGTCAGTGGCGCCATGTTTCTGCCATCCCGCGAACCGCCTCATCTCCTCCAGCTTCGACAAATTGGCAATATTGTCTCACCGCACAAACGCCAGACAGACAGATCGGGGTTGTGCCTGACTACTGCTGTACCTCGTGCTCGATCGGCATCGCCCAGCCTGCACTCCAGGAATAGTCGATTGGCAGAGGGCGCCGTTCCGCGGACGAATAACACCCTGGGTCAGCGCCACCCAATCCCTCGCCTCTCAACTTTTTTGCTTCCGGTCTTTCTAGTGTGGGGTAACGGTCGGCGTACTGCGCCCCCCTTGGTGTACAAGTTGACCTTCTAGAAGGAGGAGTACGTGCCTCACCGTCAGTTTATATGCCTCGTCTTGCTGCCCCCTCTTGGCCGCCCCCTCAATCTGTTTTGTCTTGGAGATTTGGTATTTCTGTCGCTCCCTTCAACGCCGGTCTTGACCACGATCGTCCGGCCGCTCCCACGACTTGGTCTGATCGCGTGCTCCACTCTTGCTGGGTTTTCCCTTTCAGGTCGTCTGACATCACCGATCTTCCTCTAACACTGCCGACCATGCTTTCAGCAGAACGGACCTCTCAACCTCCCACCTTCCGACCACCGCCTCCTCTGGTGTCGAGCGCCAGTCTGGACTCGAAACGAGGCATGTCACCGCTCCCCGATCACTTTGAGCATATCTGGATCGTCACCGGGCCGGCCGGGTCAGGGAAGACCACGGTGGCGCAGTATCTGGCCAAGGAACTGTCCTTGCCCTATGTCGAAGGCGACGACGTGAGCCGCACCACCCTTTCTTCTCCGCTTTCTGGGCACCACTAATGTTGGTCAACAGTTCCACTCGGCCGCCAACAAGGCCAAGATGGCGTCGGGCCAGCCGCTGACCGATGCCGACCGCTGGGACTGGTTAATCACGCTTCGCGAAGAAGCGATCAAGCATCTGCAACATGCCAGCTCGGTCATTGTGACTTGCTCGGCCCTAAAGCATAAGTACCGCGACGTGATCCGGATTGCCAATTACGAACATCCTTCGGTCCAGATCCACTTTATATATCTCAAAGTCGATGAAAAAACGCTTCAGAAGCGAGTCGCCCAGCGCGTCGGACATTATATGAAAGCAGGAATGGTTCACAGCCAGATGGTGACCTTGGAAGAACCAGAGGAGGACCAGGAATGGGATGTCTTACTCGTCGATGTGAGTGACGACAAGGAAGAAGTGCAACGACGCGCCTTAGAGGTGATCAAGAATAAGCTCAAAGAATATGAACACCTAGACTCGGTGCCCAACTGACGTCAAAAAAATGAGACGCTCCGCTTGATCGGAACGTCCAGTTAGAACTTGTGGATTAGCATTGGCGCCAGGAGTTATGGACCGACTCGTCATTGGATGGGTCATGGTACAAAAGATAACATACGATTCAGGAGGATTTTCAGAGTGACAGCGATCGTCAGATCGGCCCAACCGGCGGTAGCCGAGAAGATGGGTAAACTGGGTGGCTAGACTGAGCGTAGCAAGTTGCACCGATAGGGATGCACAGCAACAATATTTTGCAAATGATCATCTTTTTATAACAGCCAGATTTCTGCTGCATGCGCACTTTTTGAGACGCCGCTCAGCTGGATCGGACGCCTAGGGTGGAGCAGGGTCAGGAAGAATGGCCTTTCACCGTAGCGCCCAGGAAATTCTGGGGAGCAGTGCTTGACTCGAATAAAGCATCAGTCATAAGCGGCGACGGCCACCTCGACGTGAAAAGTTCGGCCTTGCACTGTTCATCAAGGATGCAAGATTGAATCGGCCATGTCGTTCACCTTTCAAGCCTTTCCTAGTGCATTAGGAGTTCGGATTGGTGAGTGCGTTTCCTGTGGAAGAGATAACCTGGTTGTCAAGCCTTTTCGTGCTTTGACGGCTCAAAAGGAAATGAGGTCAGGAGCAAGACCACATGTATAGTAAGGAGAGGGAGAGGAAAGTTGGCTGAAGTGGCAAACTCGGCGGTTCAAACGTTGCCCCGAGCTCACGTGAGTGCTCACCCAACCGTGCCGCTTTAACGACAGCTGCTAACCCTTCACTTTCTCCTCATCTTTTCCCACCCTGACTTCCTCCTGCATTCTTCTCTTCGGGGACCCAGAATCTAAATTAGCGCCAGGCGACGAGACTCGCCCTTTCAGGGAGGGTCCCCATTTTTGACCACTTTCTAACTAGGTCGACAACAGCGAGTTGTGGGCGTGCCGTACCGCCCGGTCGGAATCCACTGCTTTCTTTTCGTGATCCTGACTCCAGCCCTGGACCTCTGCCAGCGCGAGCTCCATCGGTGCGCAAGTGGCTGATTTGCGGAAATGTAAACAACCACGTCTGCGATCGCCGTAACTCTTCGGACCAGCCCCCGGAGGAGATTTTGGATGGCGAAGGACCGTCCACTCACATAGGATCAACACCTCATATTCCAACGGTAAGAGTGTACGCCTTCGGGGCCTTTTCCTTCCATGCCTGCGCTGTTGAGCACGCCAGATACTCTTCAAACGAGACAGCTTCAACGATGCCACGGTTGTGTTTTAAAAATCCAGGGCTATCCTCCAGGGCCGAGCATGGGCCTTGAACTTGCAAACTGCCAGCCACGATGTCTGTTGTCGATATGGAGATCTCAAGCTCCAAAAAGTGCCTCTCAATGAAACTGAGTCCGGGGTCCGGGAGAAGGGGTTTTTGATCGAGGTGGTTTCAATGGCTTGACAGAAAACAGGAGTACCATGATCCATTTGGGGGTTGGCGTCGGTCAGAACTGTCGTAGATGAATGCGGGCATTTCAAGGCTTCCGTGAGCCGGTTGTCGCCGATGTAGAGGTCTATGCCTTTTGGCGAAGGCATAGCATCAACCGCCGGTCATAGGTCGACGAGATAAAAGGAGACCACCAGAATGGCCATGACCGAGGCCAAAATAGTCGAGGCTCCATTCCTGCTCGAGGCGACGCCCACATGTCCCTTGCTGCATACCCCCATGCTATATGCGTTGTCGATATCCGTGTCAATGATGCCGGCTGCAACAGCCTTCTGGTAATCCCAGCGCGGATCGTTGAGCGTTCCCGTTGTTTTCCACGTCCAGAAAATCTGTGATATGTCAGAAGGAAGCGTCAGACACGAGAGGGAATCGATTGTCTAGAGGAGAGAAAGCAAAGACGATCACACTCACCCAACCCTGCGCAGATTTCTCATAAGACGTGACCTGTGCAGCCCAGAACTGGAGATAAAAATCCTTGTTCTCCGCTTTGGTCGGATCCCAGTCATTCGCCACATCTGTTGCGACGGCGAGAGACCACTCTCCAACAAACACCGGCTTGGTACCGGATCTCGTGTCCTGACAGGTATATCGTAGATAAGCATCTTGCTGCGCAGCCACCCCGGCGTATTGGATATAATTGTGATCGTCATATACGGCAAAGTGGTCGTCGTGCAAGTATTTCTTCGGATCGCCAGATCCCCACCTTTTATCCATCATCATGATGGACAGTTGTGCGTCGGACGTCACATTGAGAGAGGACTCTGTGGCTCGAATCTGGGACCATGCGGTTGGGTAGTATGTCTGAGGAAATTAGATGAAACCCCAACCCACAATCTGAGAGTTTTGAAGAATGCCTACCTGTCGCATGCTCTCCGCATTCCCTGATGCATTCGGGTATTGAGCCGTGTCCGATGTTTGCTCGGGCTCATTGACCAATTCCAGCGCACCAACGGTCGAGTAATTGGCATTGGTGTGGATCTTGTTCGTCATCCATTCTAGCCATTGATAGGACCGGTTGTAGTTATACTCCTCGTAGAACCCAGGGTTGGGGTTTAGTTGGCCGGTGAATGGATTGGTTGCCTGAGCACCTGGAGCGCCATGTAGGTCAATGATCACGTAGAGGCCGGCATCTTTTGCCCAACCAACGACTTGGTCCAGGTATAGCTCTCCGCCCTGGGCAAAATGCTCACTCTTGTCGACAATACTTTCGAGAAACCAATAGCCGACCGGAATACGGACTGTATTTAGGCCGTACGAGACCATTTGCTGCGGGCACGTCAGCCAAGGCGACAATAGCATGAGACCAAGCATATACAGTGAAATCATCCTTTGTGATCCACGATCCCCAGTGACCTTGAAAGTCCCTATTCGCTTTCTCTTGATCATGGAGGGACGAGACGCAGTCAAACTCCGAAGTGGCATTGCAGCCCCAGCTGGCGAATACATCGTCTGCCAACCAGTTCTCGATGATGAAGAGACCTCCTAAGTTGACACCCCGAATAGTATTCTTGTCATTCCCGTAGTCGTGAGGGAGATATCGTTTCGTCAACAGTCCTGCCTCGTGGAGGCTGCTGCGGTTGAATAGATCGACGCCATCTTTGGAGAGGATTTGCCGATGCGTGCCAGGCAGCCAGGCGTGGGAGCCAGCGACGAGAAGTGAACTGAAAACAAAGTAAGAATCAAAACGCATCGTTTGAGTGGCCGACAACGCAGTGACAAGACAGAAAGGAATGTCGTGAGCGATCAACGACAGAGGGAGGTTCAACAGTGCAATACGGAATAAGGTAGCGACGGACCTTGCGCTCCAAATGTTGCTATTCCCGTGAAGAGCACATGTGAAAGCGCGGACATAGGGGTACTAGGAGCAGGATCTAGTACTCGAGTCGTGTCGATAAGACTGCAAGGATGCTGTCAACAGCGCAGTCCATTGGGTTCCCCATATATCTTTAATCACGTGACTTACTTCCACGTGACGGACGAAGATCCCACATAAACTAAAAGTGCTCTCGCTCTAACAGCCAGCCACCTCTCTGAAGTCTGCTAAACCCCTCCTGAACCCTTGCTCCCATCCCCAACCACATTTCTCCCTCTGCTTCTGCATTCCGCACTCGGCCATTCTCTTCATCACCCAAAGATCCAACGCGCCAATGAAATCTCCCCCGAGCCAATCCCCGTCCCCCATTCCATTGAATTTGGTTACCGGAATCCTCCCGTGGAACCTACTCGAGAAGAACGCGTCGGCATCGTCCCAGCCCAAATCCCAACCATGGCCATACAAATCATATTTGAACTCCCCACCGGGTGTGGTCTGGCTCCAATAACCCGTCTGCTCACCGACAGCCTTATCCCTTCTACCCTGTCGCGCCTGCCTGGTTGCTCTCTGTACACCGCTACCTATCTCACCTCTTGTCACCACCATCACCCTCGGCGCAAAGATATTCCCATTGTCCACCTGTGTTCTGAATCCCCAGTCCCCTCCTCCCGTATGCACCATACCCCTTCGGCCCGGCTGGTGCCCTTCCCAGTCGAATTTGTAACTCCAGAACGTGCAACCGATTGCCTTGTTGATGTACAGTTCTGATTGCGCGTGGCCAAATTGCCGAGTCAGATCTTTCCTGTTCGACGCGGCCGAGGGCGTTCGGGACCATGTGCGACCGTCCAGCGTGACGGAGTATTCGCCAATGAAAACGCCAATCGCGGTCGAATTGTCGAAAACGTTGCCTGCCTTTGTCGTATGAGGATTGAGTTCGGAGAGTTGGCTGTTTCGGACTTCTTGGATGATTTCTTGCGGGGATTTGGCCCTGTCCTTTTCGGTGAATGTGAAGTATTTGTGCGTATCGATTATGACGGGATTCCTCATCAGGGAGGTGTTGACATTGTTTTTCTGGCGACAATATGTGATTGCTTCATTCAGATTCCAGCCGTCGGAGATGTAGATTGGGATGGTAGGATCGATGGATGCAATCAGATCGATCGCGTTGTCGTAGAACTTGAACATGCCCGGAGCGGCCCACTGGGCCTCGTTGACGAGTTGGAGGCCGGTGATGTTAGGCAGAGGACGGAGCTCGACGGCGAGGAATCGGAGGCATTCAAGTGCGAGATCTAGATTGTGCTTGTGGGACCAGAGTTCGGCTTTTCCAGTCGAGACCCCGGAATGGGAATCACCATTGGCTCCGCCGGGGAGGGCGTGAAAGTCCACAAGGACGCCAATGCCGTGTTGGTGACAACGGGAAATTGTGTCGAGGACCATGGGCCAGGCACGGGTATACACTTCGCTGGCTTGACCGGAAAAGGGTGTATGGTTGCAGAATCGTGGGCCCAGCGTGAAGTAGCCAATGGGGAGGCGAATGGTTGTGATATGGGCAGTTTGAGTGAGGAAACAAAAGTCGGCGTCGGTGAGAGCGGTCTGCCAATGGTTCTGAAACTTTCTGGAGGTTTCTTCGAGGCCTGTGGCTTTGAGAGACCTAGCACAAGATTATTTGTCTCAGTGCTTCTCGATTCGATTGTCTCCGCTTACGCAGTCACGGCGTCAAGTTCGCTTCCACCTTTGGCGGATTCGTGGAACATACTTCCGAACATCCATTTCTCGAGGACAAAGATGCTGCCGAGGTTCGCTCCGTATTGATATCGATAGCGAAAGATGTCTTTTGGATGTACCGGTTGAGGGCCTGAGGAGGCTCGGAGGTTGGCCGGCTTGTTTGGTGGTGTCGGTGGTGGTGGTCTCCCTGGTACGAAATCAATATCACGGTTGGCAAGCGAGACCTGCCCCGAACTTGGGACAGGAATGGTTGTCGTAGTTCCACGACAAACGGCATACCTGCCCCACCATTGACAAGTGGAATTGATGAGGATAGATCATACCAGAGCCAGATGATTTCCGTTGGTCGAGCCCATCCTTTAATTCCCCAAGTGCGTCTTTCATGAACCTCCGCATCGTCGCGAGTGTAACGGGCTAGGTGTGTCCCAGGCAAAGTGTCGTATTCATATCCTTGTCTACCTATATCTCCTAAGCTATGAAAGAGAAGAGGGCACGAGCAGCGAAACGCGTCGCCCAAGGCGTCGCCTGACACATGACCTCTACACCTGACGGCGAGCTCGCGCTCGAATGCACTGTATGATGACAGATGAGCGTCCCAAATATGTACGTCTAGATGAGCAAGAAGTATGGAGTAATGAGTGGATGGTATGTATGAAGGATGGAGGATGCTGGTTGAGCAGCAGATATATATACATGCTTTGCTTGGCAAGGTGAGCCAGAAGTGAGTCGTCGTGGTTGTTCAGCTGGTGAATTGATCGTCGCTGAGCGCTGATTGGCTGGGTCAACTGGCTGGGTCCTGGCTAGGGGCCAATTGGTCAATGGCTGCTGGCTGGGTCCTCTGGTTGGGGGTCAACAGATCGGGCCTGGTCAGGGTCAACTGCTCAGGGGTCAACTGGTCAGTCTAGGTTTGGAGAGCTTAATGGAAGTGGATCAGGCTTTTGCAGAGTCTTACAAGACTCAGCAAACAGCGGGTTGCTGAGAACACTGGTAGCGATGTCCGGTGGTACTGCCACGACACCACTGCTCTTAGATAGTCAATCAACCAATCTATATAGTTTCCTCTTCCCAAGCGCACAACTGTCTCTACAATCGCCACTTGCCTAGCCCGAAATCAAAGTCGATGATAAGGATGTCTATTCTTTAAAGCCGCAATGACAAAGAAACAACACTGAAGGGTCTATGTGTCTGAGTGTTTCCGCAGTCGGCGCATTTGGGCCTCCTCTCCCGGCGATGGACCAACTCTGATGACCCCCCTTCAAGAGGTGATGAAATCATAAAATTTGTGTGCTCCTACCTTACTCGGAATCTCAACACATTGATAGAACAGCTCGGCGAGGGGGACAATGACAGCAATACAGGTGATGAGGGTGACCATGCACGATCCACCGAAGCTGACGTGATCGGAGCGGAGCTGAGAAAACGTTTTGATTCCGACTGTGTAGATCATTGTGGGTTGGATAAGGAAGTAACCTGTCGTGGTGATGTCAGATGAGGGGTCACTGGGGAGAGGACAGTGAGGGCGAAAAGCATGGCATGGGCCGAAAATGACTTACTCAACGATCGCTTGCCGAAAAATTTCAGGAAGCCGTTGCTAAAGACTCGTTGGGCGATGTCGTACGTTTCGAGCAGGAGGAAAAAGCCCACGAGGCAAAGATAGTTGTCAGCTCTGGCGTGGGTATGTGATTCTTGGTAGTTGACGTTCAGGCCACCGGTCAAATAGATGTTGGTGTGGATATAGTACTCCTTGTTCAAAAGATCTGGTCTCCAGGCCGTCCAAAGAAACTGCATGAGCAGTCCTGCCCCCATACAGAAGACCGCGGGGATCCAGACGGGGATTCTTCTCGGGTTGCCATCGGGTTTCCTGAATGCTCCAAATGGTAGCGTCAAGGGGATGCCCTGCTGCGCCTTGGCTTTGAATTGCATATTCATGACCATGTCGCCGATGAGGAGGCCAGTGATGGTGAACCAGGCCCAAGATTGGACCCACCATGCCGCGAGAACGAAAACAATTGCGGCTTGCACTCGCCACTTCTTGCGTGTGTAGGGAATGATGACCATGGTCATGTAGACCGTGTAGCTTTGCGAGTAGACGGCGTTGATGATCCAAAGGGTTTGCGTTGGGAAGGCCGTGCTCGCGGCTTGGATGTCGAAGTTTCGGGTTGTCCAGAACATGTTGAAGACCGAGTTGAAGAAGGCAAAGGCGTTGGGAATCCGGTAGGGAACGGCCATGGAGAGGTTCTGTGTTCTCTGTTTGAATTCGTAGACGTAATCAAGACCCATGCCGGTGAATGCCAATTTGACAATGGCCAGGCCAAATGCAACGGGGAACCATAAGGTGATTCCGCGGGTCATGACGGATCGGGCGACTTGTTCTTTGCATGGCTTTCGGAGGAAGGGAATCGCGATACAGCGAGCGGACAGGAAGACCATCGAACCGTAGAGCAAGTTTTGATTCCAGAAAATCACCGACAGCGTCTTGCGCAGCATCCGCTGGTATAGTCTGCCCTGGGTGTCGTTGCTGGCGGCGACGGCGACGGGGACGAATGTTTCCAGGAACATCCATAGGAAGGTCTCGATAAGCAAGACGCCCCGGACACCGTATAGATATTCTTGTTCATATTGCGTCGGTACCAATGCTCTGAAGCTTTGGTACTTTCCAAAGACCTGCTTCGCCCCGTCCGGTGTGGCTGCGAGAGGCATCTTTGCTGCGGATGTTGCTGGTTTTCGGCGACGAAAGATGATAGAGTCGAGCCGTGAAGGGCGTCGTCGTTGGCCTCGTTGGCAAAGGCCAAGGCTCCACCAGATGACTTGAGGTCAGCTCAGGTCGGGAGCAAGGATCGTTGGCAATCTTGACATGTGATACGGGTCGCGCAAGTCATTGACACAGGCTCCTCAAAATTCGTCATCAGATAGAAGGCCAGCAGGATCGCCAGAAGGAAAATTGGTGGCGAAGCGTCACAATCTCTGATCGACCATATCACTGCCTACCTGCAGTATACTGTTGACGGTGTCCCGTCGAATGTAGCCTCTAGCAGGGATCAAGCCCGCTACCAGGTACTCGATCTGAATGATTCGGCAGGTTCAATAATCGTGCCTTCTAGCCATTGTTGAGTTTTCGAAAGCGAAAAAACCGCAAAGGGCAATCATTGATCCGTCGATCAGGGGGGCTGCGTCTTCTCGCCCGGGGGATCCTGGCCATGGCTTGAGCAAGAAACAATGTTTGACTGCGAGACACTAATCGATGCATGCCACTCCACTACCAGGTGTCTCGCGCCGGGTCTAGGTCAACAAGAGCCGTGATGGAGAAAGATCTGGTGCACAATCTCTGGACTTGGGCATGAACCGGGATACCTGCTCACCGGATATGCACCTTGACACTCGCCCGTGTCACATCGGATATTCAGTGACCCGAGGAGTAGGAGGGACGCCAGTCGGCGGGACGCCGATCTGCGAGCTCTTTCGTAAACGATTGACAAGATTAGTGATGGTGGAGGTGAGGATGGAGATGACTCTCTGGTTCAACTGTGTCGGCGCGTGTCCAAGCCGCTAGCTTCCAAAGACGGCCTTGAGCAAGAACTTGAAAGTCCCGTCACCACCCGCCGAAAGACCTGTGCAACAGCCATGGCATTCACATCGGGCCGGATGTGGTTCCCAAACAGGTAATGCTCGACAGATCTGCGATGCAGGGATAAGGTACCAGGGGAGCTGATCGTCTCGCTAGTCTGTACAGACGCAGCGATTAGTCTACAATTCCCCTGTTATAATTAGTCCATTTAGTAAACTTTCTTTCCTCTCTCAGCAACTTACTAGTTTAGTGCCGAAGCCTCGCGAACTACTTTCCGCTCGTCGCGTAGTATTCACATGAAGGGCTCCCGGCTGCCGATGGTCTATCTCGAGGCCCATTTTGTGGTACAGGGACAGCTCACCTAAAGCCCCTGAAAACCGCCACTGGCAACTGTCACTCCACTATGCACGCCTCAAAACTCAGCTGCACATCTGGTGAAAGGGCGCTGGGTGGCCCCCTGACTTCTCTCGCTGCTGACTTGACTCCCCCCACGACGAAGCGGCGCTTGTTGAAACGAAGCTACTGCCTCGGTCGGCCTCTTCTCGGGTGGGTGTGCGTGGGGCCCAAAAGCCCTGTTATCCATTGAAACTGATCGACGTATGCCAATGCAACTATAATTTAAGGTTGTGGGGCTGACAGGGCTTTCTTCCGACTTCCTAGACATCTTAACCTTAAGACGACGATTGCTCATCCACCCTATCGTCCCGCCCTCCAGAAAGAAGTATGTTCCTTTGATCCATCCGTTTGACCGGTCCTTGATTCGAGATATGTCGAGATATTGATATAACAAATCGAGAGAGAGCCTTTGCAGATAAATTAGATTATGTCCTTGTTCAACAGGATCTTGTTGCCGTGAAACCTGAAATAATTCTAGTAAGGCGGCATAGCTCAGTCGTTTCCGTGCCCAAACCTGACGTGAGAGGTCACGGCCAAGCCGCCGACGCCATGTACACGATTCCTTACCCATCTTCTCGTAACAGCTCCATCATGGGCAGAGCGGTTTGAGACCCCGAACATGTCCAATAGCAAAAATGATCCATCTCTATGATCTCCGATTTAGACGGAGGTTTGCTGGCGGCGACGTCCAACTAGCTTCGAGGTGTCGGATTCCACTTCACGTACTTGCTCACTTGTCGAGCGTGTCCAAACAGTCCCATGACCGCGTTGAGCAAGAGCTGGGCGGTATAGGTGACGGTGAATATCGGAATCGTCCACCCACGCACGAATTCGGACCTTGTGTGGAACGTGATGCAGAGCGTCAAAATCAGACAGATAAGACTAACAAATGTTAGTTTTTCCGGCGCACATGGGGACATCGTCCATACCTGGCGATGAACAACCAGTAAGCCACAGGGTACTGGAAGAACACTAGCCTCAGCAGGTCCTCTCCGGATTTTGGGAATTCAGTGATGACGATGCTGATGACGAGACAGAAGTATTGCGTGATGAGGTAGTAACTGGATTCTCGAATGTAGAGGAGAGACAGGAGCCCAAAGCGCTGGGTCAACGTCCGTTTCCTTCCCGGGTGTGAACGTGACCAGACCAAGTGAATGTGGCGGTAGCTGGCTTGAGCCCAGCCTTGCGACCATCGGAGACGCTGCTTCCAGAACGCCAGCCAGGTCGTCGGTGCAAGTTCGTAGGAGACGACGTTCAAATCGTGGACGACATTTGCGCCTCTACTGAAAGCGCGAAGTGCCGAATCGATGTCCTCTGTCAACATGCTACCATCCATTTTGAGTTCGCGAAGAAGAGAGGTCTTCCAGTAGCCATTGGATCCACAGAAAAGACCGAAATCAAACATGGATGCTCGGCCCGGGTGCGAGACCGCGTAGATCTTGTCAAATTCAACGGCGATCATGGCCGTCATCACATTCTCGTCCGCATTGAAGACGACGCATCTGCCTTGCACCGTTTCGATATCCTCGTTGGCCATGAAACGTTCGATCGCCCATCTTGGACCGTATGGGTGAGGATAGTGATCGCAGTCGAAGATGGCCGACACATCCGCAAAAGTTTCCAACGAGCAGTAATAATTGAGATTGTCAGCTTTCGACTTTGAGTTGGGAACCTTGATGATGCTCAGCTGGCTGTGCTTGGTAGCCAAGTCTCGCATGTGGCTTTCCAAAGGTTCTATGGGGTATGGCGTGTTGTAAAGAATGATGATCCGGAGCTTGTTCTTGGGATAGACAATCTTGTCGAGGAGATAGTGGATCCTGTCCAGAATAATGTCTTGTTCATTCGGCAGATAAGCAACGAAGCAGACGTCCAAAGTCAACAACTCGTCGTCGGGTGACGGGAACGTCCAATTATTCTTGGCGACCTTATCCGCGGCTTTCTTCGAATCGTGATATGGACCGACACTCATCAAAGCTTCCACAACCGTTACCCCGGCAATGTAGGTATTGGTCATCAAGTAGACGAACCAGAACACCTTGATGACCCCAGGAGTCGCCACCATGTAGACGCAGACGGAGAAAACAAAGTAAGAGACGATCAAGAAAAATGGCGTCCATTCTTGAATACCATCTGCTGTTGTCTGGAACCAATATTTGATGTCAGAGCCGATGCGGGAGGCGACTTTGCGAATTTGCCGTAGTCGGGAAGGGCGTTCGCCGTGGTCGAAGAGGCTGCTTTCACCGGCGCCAATCCGGGCAACTCGAACCTGTGCCTCTTTATCCATAGTTTCAGTGTACAGCACGGCAGGCCTCGGTCAAACCGGAAGCGAAGGAATGGTTTGATGGCCGCAGGCGCCTCGCAGGAGAAGGCAGAGAAACGAATGACAGTGACAACGACGAGGAACGAGGGGAATAGAATTCACAAAGACCTCAAAGAACAAATTGGTGAGCAGAAGTATCAAAATCATCGCGACCCGACGGATTTGGACCAGAGTCTTAACTCCGGCGAAACTGCTGCCGCCACTCTCTCACACCCGTGTTTCTTCCGTGTCCATGATGGCCCACCAGGTGACTAGTCGGGAGCTTGATGCCGTGGTAGATTCCGTGGCTTCAGGATGATCTGCGTGGCTGTCGGGCGCCAGTGGTGCTGGGAACAATGATGTGGAATACAGGAACAAGGTTGCTCAGCGCTGCTGGTTCCTGCCGACGCCGCCCGCAAGACCGAGACCGATATCCACATATAATGATGCAGCTCAATCGATGCGACGCCGTCTCAACTCGACGAAACAATAACGAATCATTTCAAGGCCAGGCACGGAACGAGAATGATAAGGAGTGCTTGTCTGCAAGGGAAGCTGCAAACCCTTGCAAGAATGCCGTGATGGGCGCCCGCGTAGCGTCGTGGCGCACTTTGCTCTAGAACCTACTAGGCAGAATTGCTTGCCATCGGTCGCGACCCGGTCTTTCCAAATGAGTGAAATAGCGCAAGCCTGTGACAGGGCGTAACAATGAATACACAAGGACGCTTACTATATCCCGGCTTGGGGAGCAAGCCTTCCCGACGCAGCTGCTGGCAAGACTCTGCATGCCTTATCAGGCTCACCCCTATCGACGCCGGATCTTGAACGGCAGATGAGACGGCTTGGAGGGATCATCGAAGGACATGGGAGGACTCTCCAGTTGTGGTGATGGCGCAATTGGTCCAGTCGAGGTCGTTCAAATTGAAATAATGAGGTGGGGGAGACAGTGGGATTCTTAAACGACGGACTGCTTGGCATGCGCCGGGATCCTTGGTCAGGCATGATTCCCTGCAGTGAACAGAATCGATCTGCTTGGTAGAGACCACCTCACGTCTTCATCAATCCGCTCCTGAGACCGTGCACAGGCCGCTGCTAAAGTCAACGTCTAGGAAAACACGGTGGCCCGACTCCAGGTGCAAGGCGTTCTTCAGCCAACATGAGAAGGTGCAAATTTGTGTCTTTTGAGACCCGCTGCTGCTGTCAAATGAGCCATGTGCAACGTCAAAAACGCGGCAAAACGGTCCACATTCTCCCAGGTCCTGGTATGAATCCCAGCGCAGTTACGGGACTGGCCGCTCTCCACATTGTCATCTATTCTAACACGCTTTATCTAGTGGATGTTGATGCAACTTATGAATTGGTTAGCGCCAGACCAAGTATCTGAGCAAGCCACCGCCTGCTAAACCTTTTCCGCGATTTACTTGACAACGTGTTTCTGAAATCCTTTACAAATCGCTCATGAGACTCGGAATATAGACAAGAGAAAAATTCGGAAAGGAAGCTCTCAGGAGTCGAGGGAGATGCACGCGAAAATGTTGTTATCATACTGGCGACGTTGGAAAAGGTACTGACAACGATCCTGGCGCTTCCGTTTGCTCGAATTTGCGGAGCTCTGAAAGGTAACGTAGCAGACCAGGTTTTGGACCCCCACCAGGTTTGCGACCCCCACCAGGTTTGGACCCCTGGCCAGCGTGGTGCCAAGCCCGTAATTTGTGAACATTCTCTCAAAACAACAGAACCTTGCATCTCTCAATGACAATAATTAACTAGTACCGCCACTTGAAGCCGTACATTTGGCTGTGGACTCGTTGGTATAGAGTTTTGGTGGTGTAGCGAGTTCTAACTAATCAGGAGCCGCCGCATGATGATACAAAATACTGACTTTTGACATCCGGATTCTCAAGTTCACTGGCAATGCCCCACTGATCGGCCGTGGGGCACAAAGGAGTCGACCTCGACAAGAGTAGGGATCATCCAGGCCTGGTCTATGATAAGGCCTGCAAAGAAGCAGATGACCAAAGGAGGGCGGAAGTGGAGGCTAGACGAGCCGCCTCCAAAGCTATCAAGGAAGCCTCCAAAGCAAGTACCCAGGTGGCCAAACAGCAAGCAGAAGCCGAGCGACAGATCAGGGGGCCTCTATGGCTTGACCTTGGGGCTCGAAAAGACGAATATCTAGCGACGGAGGAACAAGGACAAACTCGGATTGGGAAGACGTGATTCTTAGCGGCGCATTCTCTCTCCTGTTCAACGTCGACGGTTATCCAAGGCCTACACCAATCTCCCTCCATCTGGGCTCCACCTACCGCACCATACCTATTACCCTCTCGACCCTGTGCTGTTACTGTCAAAGATGCCCGACGGTGAGGTCAGCCTGAGCGACCACCCAGATCAGACGAACTGGCGCTTCTACCAACACCACGAGACGGTTGATATGGAATCGAGACACCAGTTAAATATCCAAGGTCATTCTGCATCAGGAGACATGTCCTATTACTGGATAATCTTTTGATATGTAGAATGACTAGTAAAATGTATGGTGGTTGACATGCGAAGTGATCAGGAAGTAAGGGGTTCCAAAAACCTGGTGTGCGGCGTTAAACTCTAATCCACAGAACCAGGATATCCCGGCACATACCGGATATGCAGATCCCAGGGTCCACTTCACTTGGCATATCCTGGTTGAGATGCCCAGACTCGTCACACCCCTTTTCGGCGTCTTCTTGTCCACGCCACACCTAGTCTGCTCCCCCACAACCGCGTCCAATCGAGGAGATGTTTCGGATATTCCGGAAAGCCAAAACAAGTGATACGCGGGTGCGATCGACAGGAACTAGAACCTTTTCAAGCCTTCATTCCGAGCTCGGTAGCTGGGACAACGGCACACCGCGAACATGGCTTATCCTGGGCGCCTTATCACCCTGTGGTCTGGTAGCGCCCGTCCAGGACCGACCGGCTGCAGATCACACATTGGTTGATACCCTTGTGCTATCAATCTTGCCCTTGTGCTGTCAATCTTGCGGTAGCCCTGTAACCGGAAGATGCTTTTTGGGGGCCAGCCAGCCCTGGCACGATGTTGCGGTAGCTGTGACGACTCAAGCTGGACGTTCATCGGCTCGAGGCCGATCTATCTGGAAGCAACCAGTGCAATTATCGTCGGACGAGACTCAAAAGCCTCTCGTCATCGAATGTTTCTTCACGTGTCGCCCCAGCCGGAGACGTCTCTGGCCAAGTTTCGTGGGTTCTACATCACCTTTCTTGACCCTGGGTTGTGTTGAGCCTCAGGACTTGATCGACCATTTGGCAGACTCCAGCTGGCGACAATGAGGACTATCCTCCGTTCCGCTGTCCTCTGCTGGGGATTTCTTCAGAGTGTCACGTCGCAAGCGACATCGACCAAAGATGTGTCAGAGTGCAGTTGTGGCTTTTACGATGCTGACGCCGACATCGTCTACACAGACGCCCAGATTGTCTACTTTAATGAGACGGACGGCTTTCCAGAGGAGGAATACGTGAAACAAGAATACACGCACATGCGAGATTTTGGGTGGAACACCCTGTACCGTCAAGGAGCCACACCGGACAATGTCGACGTCGGCAATGACACAACGGCGAGAAATCTCACAGCACTCCAATTTTTTTTGGATCCACCGACTCCAGACCATCTCGTCGTGGGAGCAAATGTTCGGACGCAACGTCAAGACATATTCTTCGGATCCTTCCGAGCATCGATGCGTGCACCACGTCAATGGCACGGGGGCTCCGCAATTTCAATGTTTCTCGATCACAACTTGACCGAGAGCTGGAGCCTCGATGTCATGAACACGGACGGGAATAGCTCAGCCTGGGTCAGCTTTCTGGCCAAAAATGTCTTTCCCGACATTTGGCTCGGGACGAATTTCAGTACCCTGTTGAATGAGAGCATCAATCCTTGGTTTTATCTGGAGTATCGGGTCGATTGGTCACGAGATCAGATGGATTACTACATCGGCGACAAGCTCCGTCATAGTTACACCAAGAAGGAGAATCACACTCTGCCTTCGACTCCGGCCGCGATCCAGTATAAACACTGGAGTGTCGGCAACAGATATTCGACGCAAGGTCCTCCGCTGAATCGGTCTGAAGCCGACGTCGCATGGACGCGACACTTTTTCAACTCGTCATTGACGACAAAGGACGAGCAAAAGGCATTTGACGAGAGATGCACGGCGCCCGACGCGTGTCCAATGTCGGATATCTCTCTTCGGGGCTCGACACCTCATTCGAAGGACGCCCTGAAGAAATGGCACCAAACACACAAGGACCGTCACACACGCTGGGTCCCCGTCGTGATCGATGTCGTGATGGCGGCAACCTTCGTCGCGCTGGTGAGCAAGACGTTGTGGCGGCGATTCTCGCGCAAAAAGTTTGGAAAACAAGAATCTGAACACGGCCATGGAGGCATGGCGACCGAGTCACAGACCGATTTGAACAA